>Ga0126342_10004924_pt1 | contig 23073 bp, 21 predicted proteins | sample Cyp1metagenome_FD_92528 | JGI IMG/M metagenome (GOLD analysis project Ga0126342, IMG submission 92528) | Coral microbial communities from Lord Howe Island, Old Settlement Bay, Australia - Cyphastrea 1 metagenome | ecosystem: Host-associated > Invertebrates > Cnidaria > Coral ...
CAGGTAAACCTGTAACTTTTACGAGTGCCATCCGGAAGATCACGCCTCAGCACCTTCGGTGCGGGCGGATTTCACTTTTCTTTAAGGACTATCTGTCGGGGAAAAAAAAAGACGCAGAAAATCCTAAAATCCAATCATGTCCAATCATATCCAATCACATCAAATCATAAGTTCGTAACGAAATGTCACCTAAGAATTAGGAATAATCGATTGGTCACTTAATTGCAAAGCAAATATGGCATATCATGTAATGTCCAGAAAAGGTGAAAATATGTTCAGCCAAAATTCACCTCTTCCGAGTCTTTTTCTTGGATTTGCTTAAGTAACCAGCAAAAAAAAAATAGAAAAAAAACCTAAGATTCATGGCTTTCCGTGCAAACCTCGGCAAATCCGTTGGGGAAACCCGCTGGGAACCTCCAAGGACCCCAGCTCGCGATGCATCGCTGCCGCTGTACGTTGCATCTCGTCCACCAGGGTGCCGCAGGAGGCAACTGAGGCGGCCGAGGGCGAGGCATCGTGCATGGCCTGGCGCGGTGGGTGGGGGTGGCAAAAGGGTGAAAAAATGGAGACAGATTGTAGAAAAATATAGAAAAATGGTGGAAATATGGTGAAAATCCGGGATGTAGGTTGGAAATGGTTGGAAATTTGGCGGTTCTTTCAAATGGGGGATCCCCAAATCCATGGGTTTCAATACTGAAATGGTCTGATTATGTCTAATTGGTGATGATTTGGGGGTGCCCTCACTTTAGGAAACCTCCAAGTTGGGTTGGCATTGATTTGAGTGTGGGAAACGATTGCTTTGATAGAAAGCCGGAATAGTATGGAATAGTAAGGTTTAAACACAGTTGAAATGGCAGAGGATTTTGCAAGGCATTCTGGTTTCGAGCTCATCAAATGGTGCACGTGCCTGTGCGCGTTACATGACTCCTTGTCCCTAGCATGCCCTAGCCTGTAAGCGGTCATTCCAATCATATCATATCCTTGCAAAGTTTCACAGTTTCAGAAACCACTCATCACCCACATACAAGTATTATGTATCTCTCAAAATTGGCTACAGTGCAGCAAAAAATAAGCCCTGAAAACCATGCTCCCAAAAAGCGGGTTCCCGAACATGGCCAAAATCTACGTCCCTGGGTTTCAAAGTCTGCCTGCGTCTCCCAGTAGCTGGAATGCTGCTCCCGACATTCCGCATGGGCATCCTGCTGCTGTTCGCGCAGGCTGGCGTTCCGCTCCTTTGAAACGCGCGGAGCCAATGATGGGGGTCATCCATCACAAGAGAAGAACTGCTCTGGCAATGGGGCATACCATGGCATACCAGCATTTCACAGCCATTTAGTGGGGAAGATGGTCATTAGCCAGTGGATTTGGGGATCTTCTTCAAAATGAGATGGAATTAACAAATTCATCTGAAACAAATGCTGCTTCTTGTCTGTGATCATCTTCCCAAATTGAAAAATTAGATGAAGGGTCATGAAAAAACATGAAAAAACCATCAACCATCTCACATCCACTCCTGGATGCAGTAAAGGTCTGCCATCTGCTGATCTCCCAGCTCAATCAAGGAGTGAAACGCTCGCTCCAAGGTTTCTACCTCACAGGCAGATCCCAGGGTAGACCCACCAACTGCATGAACATCTCTGCAAATCCTTGACTGATGTCTGTAAGAGACGTCAAGAGATTGGAGGCAGCTGGGCTTAGGGCCCCTTTCGTGTAGGGGCCCAACTTGAAAAGAGTATATAAGTCTTGATAAGTATACAATTATATCAGCACATCTACTACAGAGCGGACCCTCACTTTGAAGCTCGCCTTGCCTGCATTCTTAGCAAGATTGCCACCATCATCCCCCTCCATATCCAAATTCTCATCCCCCATCCATCACAGATCAATCACGCTTTCCACGAATGGATCCAATGGATGTCCCTTTCACGACAACTGCTGGGTTCCGCCTAATATATAATCGTGTGAGTTGCACTTTTTCGTAACCAATTCTATCCCCTTACGTACAACCATGTTAAATGTTCTTCGTGTTCTTGGATACCCTATCTGCCAACCCACTTGTCAATCACAACATCTGACATTTCAACCCTACGTCACTAGTAGACAGCCCTGGTGTTTGAGGTATTTATGAATCCATTTAGAACGACTTGGAACTGCTAGTTGTAGCACATAGCCGTGCTCTTCTTGCTGCTTGTGCCACCTCCATGTGACGTTTAGCTGGTACGTACTCCCAGCACCTGAATAGAGTCGTTCTATCCCCAGTCAAAATAATCAACGCAACTGGTCGATGCTGGTAGATTGAGGCTCGTAGTGTAACCAATTCCTGCACCATTCATCTTAGTTGTGTAACACCTCCCACACCAAGTATGGAATGTCAAGTTCAATTATTGAATATCCACCTAATACAGATTTTGTCCCATATTGAAAACCATACTTTTGACCACCACACAATAAAAAAAAACGAACTAACTTGTGGTTTCCCCTATATTGAAACCATATCATTTCACCATTGTTTACAATATGCAAGTTACCATGTTTTGAATATTGCCACAGTTGACGATGTTTCACCATACGTCCATAAGTATCATGTCATAAGTTACCATAATTTATCTTAATTTAATATCACAGTACATCATAGTTCACCATAGGTTACCAGATGTTGACATCATATTTCACCATGTTTCACCATATTTCACCATATTTCTGAGTTGTTTCCAGCAAAAAGGACCACATTTTATCTCCATCATCCAGCCAGCAGCACCTCCAGGCGCAGGCATTGGTTCAACATCTTGCGCTCCTCCAGCGCGCCCCGGAGCTTCACTGCTTCGGCCCGCCACATCTCCGCCGTGCGCGGCAAGGTGCCCGGTGGAAGCCCAGCCGCGGGCGCCGCCGGCTCGGACGCAACCACGGGGCCTGGAAAACGGTACGATGTATGCCAGAATTTCCCGGATGGCTATGGGTCAATGTGTAAAAAAAAAACCGGGAAAAAAAAACACATTTTGATTGGCCACTGTGAAACAATTGATCACATTTTGGGGGTACCCAATGTTTGAGCCCCATTGCCACTAGAGGATGGGTAAAAATGGTAAAAATCTCAATTTCTGGCCGTTCAGACCGCCTCGGGGTGCGCATGCTGCGCTTCCCGTTCTCCGCAGCGAAGAGTGGCGCTCTTCTGCGCTGCGCCAGCGCTCTGCGGTGGCTTTCAGGCTTTGCTGGGAATGCCTCAGAGAGACCTCCAGAGGTGTCTTAAAATGATAGGTGATGGGAAAATGGCGGAGAATGATGGGATGATAGTGGGATGGTGGGAAAATGATGGAATAAATAGATAATTATGGGGAAATGATGGTAAGTTTATGTAATTTGAAAATGATGATGGACATAATTGAAGTGGGGACGAATGGGATACTGTATTCTCAGGCAAACCCCATATTATGGGTGAGGTCGTGCCCCAGCAAAATGTACAGGGAGGCATTCTGTACAACAAAATGGCTTAACTTCTAGAAACTGAGTGTCTACAAAATGCCAACCTATGACCTCTGTATAAAATTCTTAAAATATATTATTTTACCTTGTGACCTGAAAAAGAAGCCTTTTTGTAGAGAATCCAGATGTAGCTTATATGATCTTATATGATTGTTTTTTGGTCGTAAAAAACGCAGGAGCCTTTTTGTAGAGACCCGTTTTTGCCCACGACTCTTCTTGTAGAGGGGGTAACCGGGTATATATCCCTATGGATTTTTTCGTCATTTTTCTGCCCAAGTTCACAGACCCACAGTGTCATCTATTCGATTTTTTGGTCCAAGCCTTAAGAAAAATGTTAAGCAACTGGATAGAAATAAGGATTTCACCCGCAAAAGTGAGGTTTATGGGGATTTTACGAATGGATAATGGAAAAGGGCCTTGTCCGAAAGGGGAATCAACGGCAACATCCAGGATGTTTCGGTGCGGGTTTTTTTCAGCGAATCCGACTAATTTGCCCAGTTTGGTATTGGAGTAGTTGGCTCAGTTGAGTGAATCTTTGGGCAGTGGATAGTGAGATTATGTCCAAATCATAGTAATTTACCCTCTGGTAAACGTTTACATAACTATAGAAAATCACCATTTTCAATGGGTAAATCTACTATAGATGGGCCATTTTCAATAGCTATGTTAAATTACCAGAGGGTAGGTTGTCATATTTGTGAAACACAGCATAGCGGCTAGAACGTCCATGCGTTGGATGCTATGGAGACAATTTATGGCAACTGAGTTCACTCTCCTGCGAGGAGAATGTCAGTCGGCAGCCAACAGCCAATTCAAACATGTCTATAACTGGTTGGTGGTTTCAACCCCTCTGAAAAATACAGTATTAGTCAGTTGGGATGATTATTCCCATATATTATGGAACAATAAAAAATGTTTGAAACCACCAACCAGATAATGTCGATAGTCTCTTTTGGAACCACAGGTTTCTGATCTGCATCTTGAAATTGCTTTGATATATGGAAAAAAATGCTTACAGTAAGTTTTCAGGAAATCTATAGCCGAAAACAAACCTATGCAATAACATACTATAACTCAATATTTGCATGTATTTGGACTGGTAAATGCAAGGATATCCTGCATAGCCTGCACGATAAGCTTCATTAAATCAACCCCGTGACTATCGTCCAAAGAGGGCACTGAAGTATCAAGCTGCCATTTGCAAAACTGAGTCACAACATATCACAACATATTCTACACATTTCTACAGTATCTACAGGATTTTGCTTCCCAATGCTTCCCCCCAACTCCACTGTTTCCACTTCGGCGCCTGGCGTTGGTGGCATTTGGTTTGCAGCGCCTTGAACTGAAGGAACTTTTTCAGCTGCTCATTTCGCTCAGAATCCGCGGTGACGGTGACCTCTTTGGAGGTCTCGGTTTTGGGCACCTTGGGAGGCGCCTTCCAACAGATCCACGGCTTCGGCATCACTCATCTGAAGGACGTGGATCGGGGCCGAATAACGGGCCTTGTGTAACCAGAGTGGTCAACTACAAGGTGGTTTGAGTGGTTAAAGACTCTTAGCAGCTTGAGGTGTTAAGAAAAATAGATAAACTTTGGATAGCGATGAGTCAGGAACCAGGATCCAGCCTACAACATGTTGCAGGTCATGCCACAGTGTTTGAGCTGGTACTATACATTAGTGGCTGGTGTATGATTGTCAATATTTCGGGTCAAGTTGTGTGGACGCTTTCAACTTTCAATCAAGGCATCATGATGTGTCGAGCTGTGATGCCATGTCAACGATGATCCTTTCATCGAACCCTTCCTCCGGATGCTTGAAGGCTGCAGAAGAGTTCCATCGGAGAGAAAACCCATCTTGGATAGGATGAATGCCCACCCGGGATTAATAAACCCTGGTTGATAGATGAAGGGTTTCCCCTAGGACACAGGACCCAGGAAGGACTAGTGATGCATGATGAATCCACCGTCCCGCTGAGAGCCTCACCGGCCATGCTCTGGCCACGTTCCTCAGGGGTCTCCAGGTCCCAGAAATGGCCAGAGCGTGAGTATATTAGTTGTGGGGGGGTTCCATAAATGGTGGTACCCCAAAATGGATGGTTTAGGACGTTTAGGATGAGAAAACCTAATGTATACAACGGATGATTTAGGGATATCACCATTTTAGGAAACCTTGAGATGTTTTTTTGGAGCGTTCATCACAGTGTCACAAGAGTTCTGGCATGATTCCTGTTTCGCAACAAGAGTTTGAGTAGAGATCTCTCTTCACTTCAGTGCTCGCTTGACAAAAACTTCAAATGTTATTGATATATATATATAATTATACGTATACTTATCCCAGCTTTGGTTTGAGGGAAATGTTACAGGAACCCCCCCCCTATACTTGGGGCCAAAAACGATGGTTTCTCCATTGATTTTAGCATCTCTGGAATCCGTGTGTCCAAGTCATGGGTTGCCGCGCACCTCCGTCCCTCACAGTGTTCGGATGGCTCCGGCTGAACGCAGCTCCTTGCTGGATGCAGCAGGACTGCAGCATGTGGCCCTGCGTCAGAATTGAGGTATCACTGATTATCACTGCACCCACAAAATCAATGATTTTCAGTAAGAAACTGCATTAAACTCCAATTTTGGGTGATAGGCCCTGGATGGGTAATGGGATGTCCTATTTCGAAACATGACCAAGTGGGGATCACCCTCCTGAGTGGACTGTCCAGATCAGTTGGAGTTTCCGCTTCAGTCACCACATCCTGCCAGGGGGGTGTTTCATCGCATGGATGTGCCATTGATATCATGAGTCACTGCAAGTTCTGTCTCTTCAACTCAAGAAAAAACTCCCCAACTGTCCGAACGGAATCCTTTGAACATCCTTTAACCTTCCTGGGCTGTGGATCTCTACATCTTTCCTCGTAGGTTTTCAGTGCTGCAGAAGTTAAGCATCATTTCAAGTGCCCCATTCTTGGTCTGTAAATCTTCACGTTCGCTCGGCAAATACCCTAAATTTTCCGCGGTGCTATGTGTAACTCCAGCAATTACAATTGTCAGTTATCTCCCCTTTCAGTTTTCAATTTTTAGGGATCAAAATTTCGTCTTTCAAATGGGATAGGTCAATGATACATGAATTTCAATGATACCCCCATACGTCATGGTCTAATCCAAGATTGGGTTGCTAAAAATCTTCCAAGTTTGCTGGATCTAGTCCTTATATAATCTTTGTTTGTTTGAATCATCTATTGTTGGTTGATCCAAAATTTTGAGCCGGGCCTTAGGTCTCAAGGTCTCTAAAGGCACTTTGTCCTTCGACTCTCCTGCCAAGGACTTGGCGGCATCAGATTTTCTTTGGGGCAAGGGTTATGGTTGATCATCGATATTAAATCATTGGCTATGAACATCCATGAGATCATGAATTGTAGGATCAGCTGCTATTGTATATACTTAGTAAACTGCTATGTTGTTGGTAAACTATGATATTTGGATGTGATGACTTGTTCGCTCATTAACATGATTTGATAATATATGACGATTCCCAGGGCAGTTCCAAGAATATTGGCAGCACTGCCAAGAATGCCCTTAAAGCATCTGATGTCGCGTGTCCAAACACCCAATACATTCCAAACTATTCACATCCATTCACCACATCATGGCCCATGTCTGAAAACAGGCACTGAAATCCCATAGTTAATTTAGTTAACCTCATATCACCTGATATTCTCGTCATTCAGATGGTTGTATGGCCCCATATGGTGGATGAATCTGCCTGGAATAGCTACCAATGCCCAGCCTGCCGGGCGAGTCTTGGTCTTCGCGTCAAACCTGGATCGCCAAGCGGACACCGACTGCACCGTGGAGTAAAGGGTGACCCAGTTCACTTCCATAGTTGTTCCGTTTTTCCGTGAATTGGAGATCATTGGAGTTCTATACTACACAGATCTATATAATCTGTGGATATCAGTGGCATCTTCGTTGCGCTGAATCAGACATTTTCCACGCCCAACAACGGCAAGGCGCGGGTTCTCTCGTCGTAGGATCGGGGCATCGGAATGCCTTCGCGCTAGCGGCGCTTCACTGGGAACCTCGGCTTTGACGCTGAGATCATCGAACTGGGGGATTCTATTTCAGCAACCTGTGTGAAAGATTGCCAGAGGGGAGTTCGAAATGCAATGCCCCTATGATCTTACACTATCTTACACTATCTTACATTATCTTACACTATCTTACATTATCTTACACTATCTTACATGTCATACACTTTGAACTTCATATGGGGGTCGTCAGAAAATGGGATACCTCGAATAATCCAAAATTCTGTATCATCATTCTCCCTCTTAAAATGCCATTTTCGGAGCATGCCCTATTCAACAAAGCCATATGAAACACATCTGGGCATCAACCGGAATCACGTACCCAACAGTTGGTGTTTTCACTTAGAATTTGGTATATCCTACGGCGTGTTAATGATAAATTGAATCTATGTATGAATTCCAAACAGTTCTTCGAATTATCCCAGTACATAATAATAATAATAATAGTAATAATAATAACAATTATGTATCAATGATATATGTCAATATATGTTAGTTGGTGCGTCGCAACTAGTATGCCAAATTTGAATGTCACTGATATCTGCACTGAAGGTATTTCATGGTATTTCCATAAAATACATGTCCTTTATACTTATATAATCTTATATACGTACATATTGAAAATGTAACATGTATGACAATGTTAATTAATCAAGTACAGTGGTGGTATTTCCAATCCAATAATGACTGTTGATGTGTCCATACCTTGCAAAACAATTGCCAACATGTTCTTAGCTGATCTATACATTTACGGACACTTACTTATATAATTATACACCCTTTTACGGCAATAGATGGCAACTACCCAGTTGGTTTCCAACACGTTCCAACACCGAGCTGCACCCCTTCCACTCTGCGCTTTCGTCTCTGGAGGCGGGGCTGGCAACTTCTGGGGCCGCGCACCTCCGTCGAATCTCAGTTGTAAATGACTACATGTATAGATGAGATTATAACAAATTGATTATATATAGCTGTTGTAGATCATCATTCTCATCATTGAAAATTTGGATTCAACAGGTGAGATTTACTGAGTATAAGTTATGCAGTACCATTCGTGGGAAGAGGATCATTCCTACAGGTTCCTAGAGTAACTTTCCAACCCAAACCTTTTTCAGCAGCATTGGAACCATCCCGAGCACAATCGTCTTAAGAACATCTTAGAAGCAAAACCTGCCTCAACTGTCAAAACTGATGCAACAACTATCTCAACTGACTCAACCCCCAGCTATCATCCATGTTTCGGGCCTTTCGGGGGTTGGATTTTCCATGATAAATCATCCAGCGGGAAATTGACATGGCCATCCAATAGGTCACTTGAAAAAGCTGCGCCGAAAGGTGACCTGTGGCACTGGGAGACTTGCTCCGGAAGCTGTCTGCCTTGCAGCTTTGGTACAAAAAGTACCAAAAAAAAATTAAAAAAGAAAACCGCGCAGGGCTTGAGAAGCTCGAGGGAACAAACAGCATAAAATTGTATAGTGGCTAATGATTGCCGACCTGTCTATATTCGAGAAAATAGATTCGAACATCATGGCTGAACCCCATGGTCATCCACTAGAAGGTACGACAAAGCGGATGAATATGGATGGGCAAAAACGGAACATCCACACATTTCCGGTGTTGTTTGACTGATAAATCCTGCTATGCAATGCAATATGAATATGATTCAATTTGGATTCCCTATGGCAATTTGACAAAGCTACGAAAAATTGCAAATCTATACATGATTGACCTATTCATTGAAAATGGGCATTGCTATCGATGACCAGAGGCTAGTACACCCAAATCTATTGATTAATCATCATTATCCCTATCAATAAATGGTCACTTGAAAAAAAAAAACTCATTTGATATCTCTGAAGCCCAAATGTTGGTAAAGCACCAGTAAACCATCCATTATGAACCATTGGGTCATTGGGGGATGTTCAGCATACATAACCCACAATTATTAATTTGGACATGATTATATAATCATTATTAAGCATCATCATTAACCATCATTAAGCATATTATATATATATATATGTATTGCCATCATTATTATAACCATTATGAACCAGTGTTAACCATCATTATTAACCATTATGAACCATTATGAACCAGTGTTAACCATCATCCTTAACCATATATAATCCATATTATGTAACCCATATATCATCCATAGTGCCCAACCCCTTTGGACACCTTCTGCGACATGGGTTGCGTGCCGCGGCTGTTTTTCCGTCGCGCCAGGCCGGGGCTCGCCTTATTCACCGTTGATCCCGAAGGAGGGATGAAAAACCATCCCTAAAGCATATTAAGTAATTATCATACACGTGTATAGAGGATGTATAGAGGATGTATAGAGGATGTATATATGATGAATATAGGACCTAGGATGTATATATGATGTATATGTATGTCTATAATATATATATATATATATATATATATATTATATATATTATATATATATATATTATATATATATTATCATTCTAACTATATTATATGAAAGCGAGCACTTATTTTGTTCCTAATTGAAAATCCGGGCGATGTTCCATTACAATAACATTACAATAATAGTGCTGGAGGGTAATAAAGACTTGCACCAGACGAAGGTGGGATAGACCTATGTTTAGGGCATTTATTCCATGGTCAACTTTCATCGAGTTTCCATGATGAGTGGTCAAACACACCGAGGCCTCTACAGATCGTCCGTCACCGGCCTTTCTCCTGGAGGTGAGAAGACGAAAAAAGGGAATCATTTCGATCAGCTCCCCCGTGTGTCATTAAACATCAAAACTCGATCAAACATTCTGAAGGTCGTGGGGGCATCCCAATCATTCAACAATATCTCTTGTCAACCAACAGGAACCTCTTCATGCCAGAATTCAGGCAGTCGTTGCACTACAACATTGCTACAAACCATTGCTGCTGAGACGCGGTGATGATTGTACCGCGCTTGGCCGCCTTGGGATCTGATTTGGTACTCTGATCACTGGGACCCTAAAGGTTCATGGCTGTCATCAGTGCTAAAAAATGCTAAAAATATGGCTCCTGTTAATCCTTAGCCTATCTTAGCCTTGCATCTGATGTGCATGAAAAGTGATGCTAACAACTCGCAGCTGGTTGCTTGCTATGGTTACCAGCAAAATCCGCGTGTAAACTAAGTGAAACCGCGTTGAAACAATTTTTCCATCTTAAGAACTACTGTGTTTTTCTTGATCCCATGCCCGCACTAAGAGATCGAACCTTTGCCTTGGTGTAGCTGACTGGCTCTGCTGTGGTTGCTGACCTGCATCTGGGGTTTGGGTCAAACTGGAAATGGCCATGTTCAGCAGGAAAGTCATCTCAAACATTGTAAAAGTGTCAATTGTTAGCCTTGTTGGACTATCAAAGGGTACATTTGAAAGACTGCGATTTCGAGACATCATCAGAGTATCTACTATTCTGTCCAATGCAGAGGTTTCACCGCCATGGCTTAGCCGGTTCAGCAGCACCTTTTCAAATCGAATGGTTGCGCGAGCAACTGAAGCCATTCGCTTCTTACGAGCGGCTTCCAACAAACATGGAGATGCAACCGACCAGGATGCCAGATGCACCTTGGATGTGCAACAATCCGATGGCAAGATTCGACGAAGAGCGATTATGGCATAATGGACGCATGTAAAGCAGCATGCCATGGTTGTCATGGTTCGGAAGAAGTCCCCTGTTTCCTCTCCCCATGTGCAGGTTGGCAAAATTCAGCTTGCCCGAAGAAAAGGCCCCATTGGGACATCATCATGTCACTTCCATCCAAATGGATCCATAAATGGAGATCAACCATTTTCCCTAGTTTTTCCACATTTTTCCCCTGAAAACGAGACTTCAAAAGTCATGAAAAAACCAATGGCAACCAATGGCAACCATAGAACCAAGGCTGCCCATCAGGTAGAGCATGGTCCCATTCGAGTCCACCTTTGCTTGGCGTTGTCGCAAGATCTCTGCGCGAGAGCCCAGGCTGAAGACGCTCGGCTTGTCCGCCTTGGGCTTGGGATGAACTCAACCAAAATCCCAAATGCTGGGTCCATTTTGTATTGAATAGAACCACCATGTTTCCAAAATTGGATGGTTCTATTATGTTCTATTCCATACAAACCAGATAAACATAACGTTGACATAAACAAGTAATCAATTATGCAGTACTTCTTGGATGCTTTTGGTGGCTCTTTGGCTACATCTGCGGAATCCTCAAAGCTACCAAAAGTGCCTCCATCGCTTTGTCCAAAAATCATCAAATCTCTGAAATCCATGAAAATCCTATAGATTGTATCAGTTTATCATAGTTAATCATCATTTAGCACCTAATTTAGGACATGAAAATCATTGAAAATCCATAAAACTCCATAAATTGGAGATGTTGGGTTGAAGCCTCATCAAACACTGCCATGAACATTGCCTATACATTGGATATAATTGGATATGGTTTCATGTTGCTAAGCCCAATGTCATAAACCATCCCCAAAATTTAGAAGTCATATTATAGAAATGGGATGAAATGGGTGGTACGAATCCAACAAAATTAGAGGTTTCTTATTTAAAAAAAATCCACATTAAACCCTCAGCCAGGCCTCAGCGGGTTGCAACACTGCCACAGATCCCTCGCCTGGAGTCACAAAATGGGTCCATGGGTCATCCATTTCGGATGATTACCCTCTGGTTATGTCAAAATAGCTATGGAAAATGGCCATAGAAATAGTGGATTTTCCCATTTAACATGGTGATGTTCCATAGTTATGTAAACGTTTACCAGAGGGTATCCCAATCTGGCGATGTTACCAATGTTTGGCGATGTTTGGCGGCCACCATTGGACCACTTTTCACCACTTTGAAAGAACCGACATCATTGCCTTGGCTGATGCCCACAGATGCACGGAAGCGCCATGCCACGTTGCCCAAGGCGTAGATCTCTTGGCCCATGGGCAACAGCCGTTCGCGGATTTCATATCCCAAGACTCGGGAGGCTGGGGGTGAGTCCTTAGCCCCGAGCTCGTGGCTGGTTTTTTAGGCTAGGAAGGGGTACCCCCATGGTAGGAACCCCCAAAAAATGGTCCCGGAACATCATGCCATACTTGGTGCCCTGCTATAATATGCAAAAAATAATCTATCTTTTCAGTAGATACCATCATACTGTAGCTGCGCAAATTGTTTGTTTGAAGTTTGAACATACCTGCAGGTGTTCTTCAAAACCTCGCTCAAAGACCATGTCAAGCATCTGAGTTGACGTTGACGCTCACGGAGACAGCTTCATTCCTTAGCACTAGTATCCGATCTCTAAGATGCCATGATGGAAGCAAAACTCTAAATTTGAAAGCAGTCATGTCCAATTTGGGCAATGAAGGTGTTGACAGCTCGTGGCCACAGCGAATGCTGCTGGAGGATCATCTAATAGGAGTTCTTCAACCATGGTTTCGGAGGGTGTGGATTAAGAGCGTATGAAACTGGGTCACTAATGGCGTAAAAGCTTGAGTCGCGAAGAGCGTATAAACTGGGTCACTCCAAGCGTATAACTGTCATTCATAGAGGTACGGGGCTAGAAAAGGAGTATCTCAAGGTACGGGGCTAGAAAGGGAGTATCTCAAGGTATCTCCAGTTTACGGTCGGAGTGACCTTTTATACACTATTAGTAGCTCCATACGCTATTAGCAGCATTTTATACACTATTAGTAGTTTTTATACGCTATGAGTAGACACGTTTCATGGTTTTGACATCCCATGCAGGACATGCAGCCGATTGAAAAGGGACAGGAGGTACTTTGAGCAAACCATGCGGAAACCTCAACAAAGAGAAAAGAAAGGTCTGTCATGTCTGCTCTGTCAAGATGTTTCCAAACCATCTCCTTCCATCAAACTACCCCATGATCAGAAAATAACAGCATCAAACCAAACAAGTTGAGATCGTTGAGACCCAAGTTTCGGCTGATAGGTGACGCTTTCCTCCTGGCACTTCAGGAGGTCATTCACTTGGAACTTCCCCAAATCAAGGCAAATCTGCTTGGGCGACGTCAGCATGCCCTGCATAGCTCCCAGCTGACGGAAGCAGATTCCTTGGATCACACATTGGCTTGTCAGACCTTGGACATTCTATGGCTGTGTCCAAAATTGGGGTATACCGGTATACCTCCAAAATTACAATTCAATGGGGCCAGGCATAATCAACATTAATCAACCATCAATTTTTGAGATACCGTGTTTTCAGACAAACCCACAATATGGAAGTATGAGAACACCAGCTGTGGATGTCAGAAAGGATGACAATCCTAAGTGTGGACATTGATTCCTCTGTACCTGGAAACTATATACATATTCTGAAACAGTTCACCAACAATAGGTGGTCGACGTTACACCAAATCGGCAACTGCCGGAACTGATCTGGAGAGGGTCAATGGTTTCATCAGGAATGGCTGCACATGATGTTGAATCCCCATTTCGAAGTTGTCCATGCCAAATCACACCAACTACCATCTCTCCAACTCACCACTGATCCCTGCCACTTGTCTGCATTGATTCTCGGGGTCAAAGTGCCGCTGGGGTGGGAACTGATTATTTATTATATAATCATATATATATAATCATTAATATAACCCTTATTCAATGGGGAATGTTCATGAATGTTCCGCATCTTCACCCATTAATGGTATTGGCAATCCTTCGAGTCCAGAGGTCCAGTTGGAGCCACCAGGGTCTTTCTTTCCAGCTCGGTGGCTTCCACCGTTGGGATCCAATGGCCCTTCTCCCTGCGGCCGGTGTTCACCGTCTGCATCTGCCGCTGCCCATCGATGACCATTTCCTGGACCCAACTGATGGGAACCAGGGGCTGGTGAAATGGGAACCCAAAGGTTGGGCAATCTCGAAATTCAACTGAAAAAAGAACTGCTATATTGGATGTGGAAAATTGGAATACATGTAGTGTAATTAATTGTTTTCTTCATTTGGAATATTCCAATGGTTAAAAAGAATCTGGCATATGTCAAATTTGATCAAGGGGCCCAAGGGAAGCAGTGCCTGGAGACCTTGGAAGTCGAGCGACTTTGGTTTCGTAAATCGGCTCGCCCTTCTTCCAAACGTATCTTTCCATCTTGGCCAACCTTCGTGGGTGCAATCTTCGGCCAGTGTATCAGCCAGATATCTGTAAAAATATCGTCATATATCGTCAGTTTGGCTTAACCATCAGACTGGGCCTAAACCCTGTGCATGAGACCTATTGCGTATAGATGTTAAATATAGGTCGTTTGTCGAAAGACCTAAATTTAACATCAATCCTGGGACCTATCCAGGGAAGGCTGCAGCAGGGGTTCAATGATGTGCACAGCCAAGCCGAATGCTGGAAGGTCCCACCCGGTACTTTGAGTTGAAGCCCTAGAAGGGCCTGATGTACCATCATAAGTCAATTTCTTGAAACTGTGATAGTAAAAACACAGCCTGTGCCGCTGAAACAATTTAGAAGAGACTGACAAAGTTTCCAAAACATTCTAAAACATAACCCATAGGATCCATGTATGGTATATATGCTAACATTGGGGGTATATTGATGGTAAATGTTACATTATATAGCACACATGGATCCTATGGGTAATGGGAAAAATGAGCATCAACAAACCGTGGAAAAACCAGACCGTCAAAAAAATGATCTAGAACGTGGACAGGGGTACCAGGATGTTCGACTTATGTTCATGTTGTTTCTCTTGCAAAAAAAATAGGATCCCCACCCCAAAAAAATTGGCAACAATCTGATCGGCAATGATTCATGCATGGATGATGGACATGTTTGCCTTGATTAAATCACATGCCGACGGGCTCACAAGAACTTAAGCATGGGCACGTGACGGAGGCAAAATGAAGTGCGTTAGAAATCGTCAGCATGAACCAAGGTTTCAATCTGGATACTCTTGATGGCAAAAAACAACAAAAACATACCGTTTTAAGGCTATTATATCCCTGGTCCTTGTTCAGGTCTTTTGTTCTGCATTTAGGTCTTTAGTCTGAGACCTATACTGGTTAGGTCTTTAGAATTTTAGGGTAAATATACATAATTACAAATATATCCAATTCAATTCGATGTATACTTCCATATATTTCCATGCAAATATGTATTTATGGGTTACATTATTACATATATATATATATATACATATATAATTATATATTATATTACATTATATTATATTATATTACATTATATTATATTATATTACATGATATTATATTATTATATGATATTACATTACATTACATTATATTATATTATATTACATGACATTATATTACATTATACTATATTATATTACATTATATTATATTATATCATATTATATTATATTACATTACATTATATTATATTACATTACATTACATTACATTATATTACATTATATTATATTACATTACATTACATGATATTATATTACATTACATGATATTATATTACATTACATTATATTATATTATATTACATTATATTATATTATATGATTATATTACACATGTACGTCATATATATTCCACAATATTCCATCTATTTCCCGGTTTTTCCCCATTTTTGCCAGGCAACTTCCTCCTGGAGAGTGCCAGGGCAGCCACCCCGTCCTGGCTCTTCAGCGGTTCCTCCGTGTAGGTCTCGCCGCTGAGTTCCACGTAGGACGGCGCAGCACTGCCGCGCGCCGCGGCAAGGACGGTGTCGAGGCCTCATCTGTGCGGCCTGGGATCTATTTATATTTGGGATATTGGATATTGTAGAAATAGTGGATTATAAATGATTATAATCTGGAAAATTTAGGGATTCTATATATGATTCTATATATTATATGTTGGGATCTTCTCCAATTATTGAAGATGATCTCGATGATTATCATTATAATCCATAAATATGGAGAATATCCGAACATATAGATCCAATCTATCCAACTATCTTCTATAGTGTTGGGGATATAGAAGATTGATGAAGATCGTAAAAATTGCAAAACTCTTTTAAAGCCCTCTTAGTAAGCATGATTTATAGGGCTTGGTTGGCCAGTGGGGGTGCCAGACAAATGGATTGGGGCTGTGATTTGAAGTATTTTGGCCGTCCAATTTTGGACTTGCAGGGGAATCCTTAGAAATTTAGTAGAACCAAAGAAATGCTTCAGTTGAGATTTTGCACTTCCTTTAATGCATTTTTCTGGTGTTCGAACATTTTCGCTCCGACCACGCCGCCAGGTCCAGCTTAACGAAGTCGCTGGAGGTGGTCATTGAACGGATGATCTCCAGTTCCTCAAGGCGTCACCAGCTGCAACACGTTGCGGAGATGGTCCCGTTGTGGAAAACTGGTGACCAAATGTATTGATACATCTTGATACCCTTATATATCTTATATATACCAATTACCAATTGTCAATAGTATAATAGTTATGGTTATGGTCCAAACATTCGATGTTCCAATATCAATAGTCAATAGTTCTGGTTAGTTATGGTCAATAGTTTATGTATTAGATATGCCAATCGTCAATAGATAAACCCAGGAATACCTGACTTACAGAAGCAGCAAAGAAAGGTCGGGCCTTCTTCAAACTCTGCTCATTGCGATGTAGCAGAAACGCGGCAAACGACAGGACGCTGCCTGATTGAATGGCCAGCTTGCGAAGGGCTTCAAACATCGCACAACAAGGTCATTCATGCATCATTTGCAGAAGCACACATAGTGACTCAATAATGAGTTTAGGAATTAGGATAGTTTAAGATAGTTTAAGTATTCAAGTCGAATGATGTCGAATGTATATTTCGTTGAGATAGTTTAAACATGTTTAAAAATGCTTAAACAATCTTAAACAATCAGTCACATCTTTCGGCGGAAGCACCTCCCAGAACACATGGCATACCAATACCTCGTAGCTGCTCCAGCAGATCATCCCGCGACATGGCTCCCAGTGGCTGCTGTGAGGGCCACTTAAGGATATCTTTGCGCCCCATTGGGGCCATGCTTGGGGCTGATTTCTTGGAATTTTGAGACCACCCAGATGGAGAAATGATAGAAATGCATATTGTGACACTGAAAAGACACTGCGTATAATTCCAGCTTTGACTCTGTCATAATGATGTCCTGACAATTTCGCTGCAATCTTGTCCCTGAGCATCGCTTGAAACATGGAGATGCGACTCAATTCTGAGCCAAGCGTCTGCAAATCTGGGAATGGGATGGAATGGTTCCAAGTAGAGGGTTGGAAGATTGGTTTCCGCTCAAAATTGGGCTATGTTCAGGGTCATTCAGGGCCTATGTTGATTGGGTGAAGGGTAAATCATGTTTCTGTAGCAAACCATCCAATCCTTGAGTTTACCATAGCTTAACCCAGCCTTTGCGGCGAGGTGAGGCTCGCGCCCCAAAGGACTTGTCGGACTTCACCTGGGAAATTTGCCATCCCAGCATCGTTAGAGGAAGGCAACTGAGGAAAGATGAAAAAATAAGAATAAATTCCAATCATTTCCAATCCAACCCCCCTCAATGAATGATGTTTACTATAGCAGTTCATTGTACTGAGTCCAATGTCAATGGTTTCAGGAAAATCAGAGGCAGCCATGTCGTCCTTGACCATCTGAAATATCAATCTGGGGTCGCTGTATTTTTCTAAAACCAGGTCCCATGAACATACTTCTGCCACTCCAAAGAAACATGATCTCAGCCGTCCATGGGACGACGGTTTGCTGGATATGTGGCCCTGGCTCAATCTAGCTCTAAAATTTCATTGTTTAAGATGCAGAGTTTAATCTAAGGCAGTTGAAGACACATTAGCGGTCCATAAATAATTGCTAGTTTGCTCTCATTAGATACAACACCCAGAAAAAGCTTCATTTTTTAGCTGGGCACGATATTCCACTACCTTGTCTCTGGTACTATATAAAAGTAACCCCTTCACTGAAGGGATTACTTTTATATCGTACCAGAAACAGCCCTTCACTGTTCCCAAGCGGCCTCTATGATCACACATCTTCCAAATCATCCAGTGGAAATGTGTTTGTTTGCTTCATATGTTCAAAACATGTTGAGCACATTACCCCATATTGAAGTGGTGGTGCATCTTCGCTCCCCCATATTCAATGGCAACAAAAACATGATTTTCGGGATTTATCTTCGCTTCTAGTAATTACTATTTCAATTATTTCCCAAAAATATAGAACTATATAGTATGAACTATAGTCTATAGTCATTTATCACAGCTTTAGCAGAATTTTACTCTATCTTTTTGGGGATTACCCTCTGGTAAATTAACATAGACCCTGGCAGATAGGGGTTGGAAGATTAGTTTCCATTAAAAATTGGTGATTTTCAGGATCTATGTTTATTTACCGGAGGGTACATATTATTACCCTGCGGTAGCTCCTAACACTTCGATGGTTTGGCAGCCATCCAGCGGCTCATCGCCTCCAGCTGCGGTCGCTCCAAGGGCTCCAGGGCCTCGAGACCCGCATGATCGCAGGCCGATGCTGCAGTGGTCCTCAGGGGTCAAGATCTATGGGGGTGACCTGGTGGATGGTTGGAGGGGATGAAGATATGCTAAGATTTCTGGAAATCCATGAAAAATCCTGAAGACATCTGATTAGACTATGTTGATCTAGTTTGATTTTTGATCTATTTTGATTTGTGTTGATCTATTTTGATCCGTTTATATGCCAACTATATCCAAATATCAGAACAGCTCAAAAGCAGCAAGTTATACCAGCAAAGAACACCCAACAGGGTGGCTACCTGCACATCCTCGCGCTGGGTATCCCCTCCTCAATGGACCCGAGGGAGAACCCAGCGCCGTAGCAGAGATGTCCAAAGGCCGAACATCCCTGGGGATGACGTTTTTCTTTGGCACGGATCTTTTGCATGCAACCAGCTGTGGTTAAACCACTGTTTTTAACCACCGCTTGAACAGCCTATTTTTCACCAGAGTCCCCACTACTTCCGACCACTGCCGCTCTCCCAAGACACCGTTTCCCTGCCTGGCCATGCTTTGCGAAGCCAACTTCGCTGCATCCCGCGCTAAGTCCAGCTTGCTGACCCGCCGATCAGCCACATCCGCAGGGAGGGAGAGCCGCCGTCCCATGGAGATGTCCTCCGAGAGATTGGAAAGGCTGGAGATGAGATTTCCATCCAGGAAGCGCTGCAGTTTCTTCTCTTGCTGATCTTGAAGTAACCTGGCTGCGAACGGCACGAGTTGCGAACGGCACTGGATGTTCCCAAGCCGGTGTGTATTGCAGAAAGTTTAGCCATGACATGCCATGACTTGATATGTTTCGCTTGCACATGTTTACACAACAGGGTGGCTTGTTGACAGAACTTCTCCAGAAAGGCCGACATGGGGATGTGTCAACGATTCAGAAAATCAGGCACGCCGCACGCCGGGCTCCCAGAAAATTGCCTGTCTGAGCACTTCAAAACTGACATGCTCGCCCTAGAAAGTTAAAAGAAAATCCAGATGATCGCGTGGAAATTGTCTTGCAACCCCTTTTTCAGGGGTTCTAGGTTTTCAGGAGGTACATGCTGACCCACAACCAAATGATGCGTCTTGACCATGCCGAGCAACTGCAACTTGTCCAACTCCAGCGTTATAGCAGCTTCCTCGTTGAACGCGGCGCGTGTTGCCTCGGCCCATGGTGGGGGACTCCGAGATCCTTGCAAAACTCGTGCCGAAATTGCAATTCATCTAGCCCAGCTGAAATCCACCCCAACCAAACCCATCGGAACAGCGTTCAAAATATTTCAACACCATTCAAATATCTCTCAATCTCTGGGATAATATAAAACCCACATAAAACCCTACAGCCTACACTCATTAAGGCAACTAGCCACTGCTCCTCCGGACCCCCGCACCTCCTTGTCCCGGCTCAACTTGGGCGGCGTCAGCAACTCCTGCCGCGTTTCCAGCTCTGCCAGCGTGGCGCGCGCCTGGTGGGCCGCTACCAGGGCCTGGCTATGGTGGCTGTCCTCCCAGCTGGGACCCTGGGACTTTAAAACAACAACAAAGCACATCTATTTGTTGGATTTATTGGTGATCCCAAAAACAAATTGGTGTGACTCCTCCATATCCATTTTTTGGTTGCCTCGCCCGAAATTGGCCTTGATCCAATCCAATCCCCAAAGTTTCCCCAAAATGACTCAAAGGTTCCCCAAATCTTCCCCAAACATCCCACCTTTTTCCACGCAGTGCGGCTTCGCAGCTTCCCCGGCGCCGGAATGGCCGCCGCCGGCAGCGTTTTGTCGCGCCGGCCAGGGGTGGAGATGGACGGCATGTCAAGGTGACCTACAGATAGCGATGGACATTTGCTGGGTCTTGATATGTCTTGATTAATGTGGTAAACCCAATAAACGATCCCCAAAATCACCATTCTGATGGGTGCTGTAAACCAACCCCAAATGATAGATATATACATACATATATATATATATTTTATTGGGTTGCCCAGATTATTGCAAATGGTTCCAGGAGGTCACTGGCATTGGTACTTGGTTCAAAGATTCCAATGTGATGGAAGACGAAACAAAGCCATCTTGATTTAAAACACCCCCATTCTATGGTCCCAAATAATGTTGTATCCTGATTATTGTCTAGGTTCGCTATTGTGGCCAATTTTTCCAAATTATTCAGGGCCCCAGCAATGTTTGGAAGGTTCACTATTGTGGCAAGAATTTTTGGGAGACCAATTTTTTTAAAAATGGAATTTCTGAGGCAAACTCTTACAAATACTACAAGTACTACAAGCGCTTTCAAACAAAAATCGGAGTTCGAATTAGATTTCAATTGTCGCCAATTGAAATCCTTACTTGAGTGCAGATTTGTTTTTCTGGAGAACAACTTGTTTGCACCCAACCTTTATTGTTTGGGGGGGGCACACACAAATCAGGACAAAACATTGTGTAAATCATCCCCCTCCCAAACCACGGTTTCTCAGAGAATCCCGTGACTCATTTTGCCATATGTTGCCCCCGGGTTAATTGTGGATTATCATTGTTCTGGTGGGGAAAAAGGAGTCATTTGACTTTCAGGATAATCAATGATGATATCAATGTAATCCAGGGTTTTCTTAGGTAGTTGGTTGAACCTTTCACCCCATCCAAAGCGATCAAAACCAATCCATTGACTTCAGGTGTTTTTTCAGGAAACCTTTCTCGTTGATGGGTAAACTCACGGTTTCCTGTGGATTCCTGTGGATTTTCCTTGAAGAAATCCAGTGAAGTCAATAATTGGTTATAGTTAGTTGATAAACGCTTGATAAAATGATGATGTGATGGAGATAAATAATACTGAACATGTTTGATACTGATGATTATAGCATATTACAACTATAATGAGTGATGCTGGTGAAATCCTCTTCATTTTGAGATTTTGGTTCAATGATCAATGGATCAACATTGTGAAACATTGTTGGTGAACAATTTGGTTTATAAATTGTTGATGATCCAACAAATGGCTTGTAAATGGATTCAGTTATAAATCGTCATTTCCCCGCACCAGTTGGGTCCATCAATGGTGATGATGGTTTAAATTAATATGATTCGTTTATGCATGTCGATGACTAATTCCCATTCCATAAACATTAAATTCCAGTATTGGGCACCCCAAAGCAGGGTTTTGTCTAGCGGAACACCCGTTCAGAAATAGTACGTGAAGGTTTTAATTGTTGGTTTATCAATAGAGCTCTTATCCGTTACCCTCTGGTAAACTAACGTAACTATGGAAAATCACCATTTTTAATGGGTAAATCCACTATAAATGGCCATTTTCAATAGCTATGTTAGTTTACCAGAGGGTATGTTTGCTCCAAGTTCATGTCTGCCTGAAGTTTCTGGCCGCAACGGCCACTTTTCAACAATTTTTACATCCGTTTACCATAAATTTAATCGATCCCATCCCCCTAAAAAAAAAAAAAACTATATGGTCTCAATTTATCGGTAAAATCTGTAAATCCAAAAAAAAAAAACACGGTTTAAGGGATTATTGTTTCTCCAAACCACCAGGCCGCCCCTTCTGACCCACCTGCCACATCCTCCACCGGAGCGCTTTCTGCGGCGGGCTGCGCGGGCTGCGCGGGCTGCGCGGGCTGCGGAGCTTTCGGCAACTCTAAGAGGTCGGCTGGAAGGACTTCCGGATTCTTGGCTGGTAGGATTTTTTGGGGGAAAAACCGACAGGAAATACCGCAGTTTTTTTGGATGTTGACCCCTGCAATCCAAAAATATATATATATATACATTCCTAGTTTCCTTCAACCAATTCTGGGAGAACAGAATTTTGAAAGGGTGTGAAATAGTTTTAGGATTTTTTTTTTGAACAGGTTTGGGATTTTTTTTTGGATTTTTTGGCTGGTACCATTTGCCTAGTGTTTGCAACGGTTTGGAACTTGAATTTGTCATTTTGCATAGTATTTGCCACATTTGGGCATGTTCACCTTCCATTTTGCATGGGATTTACTACATGTGGGCATGTTAACCTTCCATTTTGTATGGTATTTGCCACATTTTGGCATGTTCACCTTCCATTTTGC
>Ga0126342_10004925_pt1 | contig 23071 bp, 21 predicted proteins | sample Cyp1metagenome_FD_92528 | JGI IMG/M metagenome (GOLD analysis project Ga0126342, IMG submission 92528) | Coral microbial communities from Lord Howe Island, Old Settlement Bay, Australia - Cyphastrea 1 metagenome | ecosystem: Host-associated > Invertebrates > Cnidaria > Coral ...
GATAGATAGATAGATACATAGAAGATAGATAGGTAGGTAGGTAGATAGTCAGAGAAAAAGAGAGAAAGAGAGGAGACCTCAAGCACCTTTCGGTCCATCAGTGGATTCGCTCTGCCATCCCGGATTCACAACAACCAATGTCTCCTATAGGTTTCCTATTTTTGAAACTTCCGCCACCGCCTTGCGCGGTACTACTGGTATTGGTTAAAAATGGTTATTTTAACCATCCCCAAGTCATCCATAGATATTCCATAGATATTCCCGAAAAATGATTCTCACTCATATCCATAGAAAATGAAAATTCACCATTTTTATAGGTGGTATGGTTACCATTCCCAGTCATGAGTGGTTTATTGTTTTACCCTGCGGAAAGACAGAGTGGTTGGTGGAGCTTATCTGATCTTGAGATGCAAGGAAACAACGTGGCTGAGAGGTACCGTGCATGGCTTCGAGGTTGAGCTCAAGATGCTGCGCACTTGGGAAGTGGGCGAAGACGAACGATGAGAGAGTGGCAGTGGAGATGAGTCAATGGATGCAAGACATGTATAGGTGTAAAGTCGTCGTGGATGAGAGGCTGAAATTTGAAGGCAGCCGAAATCAGAACAAAAAAGTAAGCATATGCAGCTTTCGTTTGCAGCGCCGTTTGAAGAAGCATCACGCAGCAATCTTCGCCGCAATGCATGAAGTGTTTCAAGAAGAAAGTATCAGCGCTGTAAGCAATGACGTCCCCGGTCAAGAAGCGAGCCCGTGTGCAATCTGCTCCAGTGCGGCCATCGCAAGATGTTGGATTGATCGGAGAACTGACGCAACTGCCAGATCGCACGCTGGTGAACATGTCCTTGCATCTTCTCTTTGTGGATTCTAGTGTGCGTATGGTGAGAGGAAAACAAGTTGCACATGTTTCTTGGTGGTTGTAGGGCTGGGGTAGGTTGCAGGGGGACGGAGATATAGTATTGGCGGCGCTTGATGCTTTAAAGGATTTGAAGTAGTAGATAGTTATGTTAAATGACCAGAGGGTATAACCCTAGATACACCCTCACAACCCTAGATACACCCTCTGGTAATTTGTTACATAGCTATTAAGAATGGCCATAGAAACAGTTGATTTCCCTATTAAAAAATGGTGGTTTTCCATAGTTATGTCAAATGACCAGAGGGAATAACCCTAGATATACCCTCTGGTAAATTAACATCACGACCCTGGCAATAACTTTAGCTTGGAAGATGAGTGAAAAAACACTAGAAATGAATGATGTTCAGGGTTGAACTCTTTATTTACCGAGTAACGATGGTATCTTGTGGTTCTTAACCCATTCCCAACTGGGATGCTCATCCAAGTCCCTGCCAGAAAACATGTGGCTGCGCGACAAATCATCCCAAGTATGGATATAGCACATTTCATAAACCACAAATGGGGGATGGTTTATTTTGTGGATCGCCAATAGTAGGTTTGTCTGTTTCTGTCAGTAGTGCCGGCTGAAGGGTTGCAGTCCCTCTGGCACGACTATATGTTTGGTTGATTGCATGCCTGTGATATCACACAGTGTTGGTTCCTCTCTCATTTCTGCCAATAATCCAATATAGATCCCATTGATTGTTGAGTCTACACCCCATAACTTTCCTCTATCACCCCAGCATGAGGACCGGTTTGAGGGACAGTTTACAAGCTCTACCTGGTCGATGTTCCCAAAGTCACCCTTTTTATAACTTCCATGGGTTTGTCTGAAAATGAGGTGCCATATTCCACCCCACGGTTCATCTTCATTGTCACATCAAACTGGCCAAAAAACAGGGGGCCTATCCCACACCAGGCAAACCCATATCCCCGTGGTTGGCTTTAGAAAAATCATCCCTTGCTTTTGCTGCTGAAAAATCCCTATGTTGGTTTTTTTGAATTCCCATCTTTGGTGGCCAAGATTTTTCTCGGAAACGCCTTGACAGCATTGGAGGCATGAGATATACTGTACAGCATATAGTCTTGCGCAAAATGTATCAAAATCCAATGGAATCCCATCCCCCAATATTAGAAACACCGAAGGTACATATGGGGGCCCATCAATCATCCATTTTCAGGTTATGATATACATTTATAGACTGGTTGGTGGTTTGGAACCATGGAATTTTATGACTTTCCATTCAGTTGGGAATGTCATCCCAACTGACGAACTCATATTTTTCAGAGGGGTAGGTCAACCACCAACCAGTAGATAATCCATTCACAATGGTCATAATGATTATCCAATAAAATATCTATGGGTATCTATATGGCTATCTATACATTTATAAACCATCTAATCCATGATTGATGAGTATATGTGTTAATCATTCATAATATCTATTTATTAATCAGATTATTATTTTCAAACCATCTAGCTATTGGGATCAGATATTATAAATGTATATAATCTGAAAATACATATGATCAATGGATATAATAAACCATATGAATAAACCATTATCCCTATTAGCTATTGGGGATCTCCCTTTTAATCCATTTAGCTGAGCCCGCTAGAGGGTGAGAATCCGCAGGTCCTGCGCCTGGTTTCCGGGGGCACTCTCAGAAGCCGAGACAATCCCCGCAACCTTTCGGGGGGGTTGTCCCGTTCATAACTGGTTTAGAAGTGAATGAATCATATATTAACCGTACACATTGAACAACCACATTGTTTTAAGAGTGATGAATTGATCCGATATTTTAACATTGATTAAACTCCTTTAGAACAAATCATATAGTTCACCCAAGCAAAAAATCCCCAAATCGCGTTTCGCAGGAGGAGAACACCAAGAGAGAGCTGGCCAATTGTGGGGCCACCACAAAGGTGGGAACGTACCTGGGAAATTTATGTCCCAAGAATAGAATTATTCAATGGGAATTCCAGGATCCCAAAATGGAGGTACGTTAGTACCATATTTCTGGCCATATTTTCTGGGGATATTCCCTGAAGTTTAGGCCTGAAAAATAGGCCTTATATATGGTAGGTACCTCCAATAAATCGATTCCTAAAATGATCATTGAGAATTATCTATGTTGGAATACTTATCTCAAAAAAAAACGTGATGTAGCTATATTGCTCATGTATCTATATTTACTACTCATGTACTATTACTAATGTACCTATAGTACCTATATTTAATATGTATATATATATAACTATATTATAGTACTAATCACTACAAACATAAGTATAGTAGTAGTGATAATTTACTAATAGTCATAGTAAGGTTATAGCTATATTCGAATAATTCACTGACCACTTATCCCAAACCCCACCCCATCTGGGATGATCTGGGCCGAACTCACTTTTCAGGTGAATTCGAATCGAATGTAGCTAGGTGAACATCATTACCCGGCCTGGTAAACGTTTACAAAAAGCTAGCTGGAAAACTGGAAAATCACTATGTTGAATAGGCAAATCAACTATTTCGACTGGGCCATTTTCAATAGCTAGCTATATAACAAATTCCCAGAGGGTAAATAGCTGGATTTATGATGGGATGAACATGGATGAACATGAAGGGATTCATGTACATCCCTCAATTTATAGCTGGTATAAAGATGGAAAAAATGATCCATAGCCATACAACCATAGCCAACAGCAATATGGAAGAAACTGAGATTGAACTGGTAGTACATGAGATTAAACAAACAAGAATATAGTGATATTTGATGGCATTCGATGGGTTTTGTGGACCTACTGGCTTGGTCCTGAAAATTGGCTATGTAGCCCAACCATTGTTTGAGTTTGCCATCGTTGGTTTCAACCATAGGTGATGGTTGATGGTTGATGACTCTACTGGTTTCAATGTATTCAATCAAAAACAAATTAGGTAATCATGGGATGGAAACATATGGACTTGGTGATAAGCTGATATTTAAACATATGTTTCAATGCTATGTTTCTTTAAGCATCCAAAATACGGATTTTGATTTTGATGACGTAAAATCATGACCGATCCACGATGCTTTTGGACTGATCACGTCCTCAAATCGCCTTTTCGTTTTCGAGCAATAAATGATTTTCTTAGTGGGGTCGTCAGACATCACAGCTCTGAGATGTGATCACCAAACAGATGGAAATGCAGCAAAAAAATGCAATAATATGAGGAATTCGCACGACAATAGAGCTGCGCTGGGTGGTTTCATAGCCTGACGATTGATGTCTCCCATGCCTAAATATTTAGGGGCTGGATCTGGTAGGATTTGCCGCAACTGCCCAGAAACCATTGATATCCGTGTATATCCGTCGAAGCCTGTTTTTGCTTAGGAATCCCCCTTTTGCTGATTGTTTCGTTGATTAAAATATTCAAAAAGCAGACCCGGTTTAAGGTAAATCTACAGGAAAACCGTAGAGGTGTAAGAACCACAGTTTCCTCCAAAAATCATCTTACTGTAACTCAATGGAAATGGTGAATTAATCGCAAGTACTCCATTCATGAAAACTTAGACTGCTGAACATGGTCTTTTAGTGGTTGGTTTAGTAAGATAAGAACGGAACATTCCTATTTCTTGCTGAGAACATGTCTTTTTTGTGGTTGGCAAAGCCAATTTTTTAGGCTACCTGACTTTGACCTGGCTTTCACTTTTTTGGTTTTTGGTCAAGAAACCACTGGTCAATCCATTTCGTGTATCCATTGTTTTTTATTGCAACAATTATCCTCCTCTTGTTGCGAGACGACCCATTGACTTGGTGCAGTTTTTTTCCGTTCTTACTCCATAGAAATCCAGGTAAATATTGGGGGATGGATCAAAACTCATTGTGCCAATTCATACAATGTGAGGCCCCCGTTGGATAGCTAAGTTGGTGCAAATAACGCCAATAACTATGGTTTATGGTACGCAAATAACTATAGTTACTGGGGCTTATAAACCAACTTATCACTGGGGGGCGTCACATTGTACCATCTTTTTGGGGGGTGAACACCCAGAAATCCCACCTATTTCGGTGTGACCGATAGAGGATTCCATGAAAAATGGGCCTCGTTCGCTACACAAAAATGTCCGACGCATACACAGTTGATAAATTGGTACCCTCTGGTAAACTAACATAACTATGGAAAATCACCATGTTCAACTGGAAAATCCGCTATAAATGGTCATTTTCAATAGCTATGTTAGTTTACCAGAGGGTAAGTAAACCATTTAAATCTACTTATACCCATTTATCAACACATGAATATCACACGGTGAATCACCCTTATTACTGAATCGACAGTGATCACAACCTCTGGAAGATCAGCCAACTTACCAGCTGGTTAGTAACCCTGGTTAGTATAGATAGATGGATAGATGGATGGATGGATGGATAGATAGATAGATAAATACACATATTGGGGGTTCCTGAAATATGGCTACCCCCAGTCATCATCCATTTATAAGGTATGTTCCATGAAATAAATCATCCTGCGTTTGGGGGTAGCACCATGACGTCATGGAGACCCCCTTGAGATGATTCTCCGTGGATCGGAGAATTGTCCAGGCGCCACCAGCGCCTAGAGCCCGGCCACGGGATAAGAAGGCACGCGATCCAGCCTGCATGGAGCCGGAACATACCAATATTTTTCCCAAGGAAAATGTGGTTAAAGCAACGATGGGGTTTTAATCATCGAAGCATAGGTGGTGTTGGATACAACTCAATGTAGAGCAATAGGATGCACTCCAATTTGACCATGTTTATGGCATTTCAACCAAGATATATGGCTGGATTCTGACATTGCGATAAACCAACATGATAGATCATAAAAAACTGACCCAAATAGGTTTTATCCCGGCTGATTGACAATGGTGACTCAATACATTAATGTAACAAAAGGTGTTTTTTTGTCTCAAAATGTAGGATATCGGAATACCATCTTTTGACTAACAGTTGGCCATGGAAGATCCATCTATTTCTATGGGCCATCTACACCATGGCAAACTGTTAAATAACCAGAGGGTATATTGGGATACATCAGGATGGTTATTCATGGAGAATAGGAGTCCTTCCCCGACTTTGGGAAGGGGACTAAAGGTAGTGGAAACCAACCCCCATGGTGGTTTTACCCTCCGGTAGTCATCAAATCATCTATAAACGGGGGGTTTTCCATTACCACATTTGATTACCGGAGGATATTTCATAATGTATACATATATATATATACCTGGTTGGTGGTTTCAAATAATTTTTATGTTCCATAATATATGGGATGTCATCCTTCCCATTGACGAACTCATATTTTTCAAGATGGTTATTGCACCACCAAGCAGATACACATGTTTTTGGCAACGGCGCCCATCGAGGGGCGGGACTGTTGTCACTTTTGCGCATTTTTTTTTGTGGTGGGGGTGTGGGGGGGGTGTAATAGCGTCCTGTGGTCTGCGTTGTCAATAACGATTTCCTGCTGCGTTGTAACATCTTCTGTAAGTAACTTGCAAGACGTTCCTGATACGTTGTAACATCTTCAAGTAACTTTCAAGACGTTCCTGGTACGTTGTAACATCTTCGTTCAGTAACTTGCAAGATGTTCCTGATACGTTGTAACATTTTCGTCGAGTAACTTCCAAGACGTTCCTGCTACGTTGTAACATCTTCTGTAAGTAACTTGCAAGACGTTCCTGATACGTTGTAACAGCTTCTTCAAGTAACTTGCAAAAAATGCCCCAAATGGATCCAGAGGATCACGCGTAGCAGGCACACAGGTCATTGACCGAACATGGGATCATTTGAAATCATACATCCCACGTTTGGAAAGCCCACTCAGCAACAAAACATGAACCCAGGGCTGTGGACCATGTTTTCCCCAAGTTCGTTCTCAGGGTAGCCTGGGATGCCTGGGATGCCTGGGATGCCTGGGGTGCCTGAGATGCCTCGGATGCCTGGGATGCCTTGTACCCCCCAGCGTGGGGACTTCTTAGTAAGTTCCTGATATGATGTAAATCCTGCAAGTCTTGCCTGCAAGTCTTTCTCTTGAGGCCCTAGCTAGGTGATTTCAATTGGGTGAAGCAGTGAATAATCATAATCAACTCTTTGAATGTTACTATGTGTCACTTGCATCTGTCAATGTATTAATGTATTTGTCAATAATTTGTATTTGGCTTTGACCGGCTTTGAGTATTTCAATCTTTGAATGGAAGCTTTCAGTCTTTGAGAGTCTTGGATCGATTGTCGTGATGCTGTGATGATTGATGATGCTGTGATGATTCTGGGATGATTCAAAACAAACAAAAGTACCCTGATATTATTGATGATCACAATGGGCCAATGGTGGCTGAGTAAAATTGAGTCAAGGCCAGCTGATAGCAAATGCGATGATAATTATAATGGCGACGATGATGCTGACCATGAGCGGGCTGAGGGTGACTATGATCCCCAAGTAGACAAGTAGACATATTTAACATAATTGACATAAACATATTTAACATACACCACTTCAGTGGCGCCAGCGCCAATAAATCTAATCAATCCAACTTAAATCAACTAATGGGTTCAATTTAGTGAATCAAATCAATTGAAACAGAATCATCATCAAGTTGCATCTGAAGCATCTTTCAACTGAATCAGTGAATCTTTCAGTGTTTCAGTTTTATTTGGATATTTTTGAATCAACCCCGACCAACACGACCGAGCCATGTTGGCAGCGGCCGCTGCTTTTCCACTGGGATCGCCATGGCCGATTTGCCAATTGACTCCCTTGCCCCTTTGCCGCAAATAGTCACCTGGCGAGTGGGCGCTCGGCGCAATCTTATTCTCAGATGATCCCAATTGAATACTGCATATGCTGCCATCATGCCGTCATATCATCATTTCTACATGTTGGAAAAGTTGCAAACGATATTGCCAACAACTCATATCACATGAACGCATGGTCAGACATGATCGTATGAAATTATCTCTTTTCTGACAGCGTGCACTGTGCGCACTTAAACTCACACCTGAGTCAAACCTAACCTGAACTTTTCAGTGTTTCATCTTTTTGTTCAACATGTTCAAGTGCTTCCAATCCCTGCCATGACTGCCATGTTCTTTGGCAACTTGCCAACAGGTCACTGCCGCCGACCTTTTTGATCCTCGCTTCGGTTTCGGTTTCGGTAGTAATGGTACTTGAGTCGTGCAGATTGACATGGGCATGCGGTGCTATTGAACTATTGAAGATTGGGTGCATGGTGCACAGTGCACATACGCATGCATCCAAGTCAAGCCTACTGAACACACATCTCTCCCGCATCTTGTGACTCTAGTGACTACTTGGGATGGCTGGGCATACCTTTACAGTTTGTTGCCTCAAGGCCATCGAGTCATCTGTCAAAATTCACAAAACGCCGTAACATGAATTGCGGCCAATCACTTGAGGAGATGAGCCAGGTGCTTCACCTTCTGAGCAGTGTTTTGCACCAGCAAACAATCGCCAAGGTCATCTTCCACCTTTACCGATTGACTCTTGGAACTGGCAGAGGGCAGGCACTGATATGCCATCCCACCCATGGTCAGACCCTTTTCCACCTTTTTGAACTTTGTTGGCTTCTCTTCCGGGAACCAAGGGCGGCTGCAATGGAATTCGGACATTGCTTTTCCGGGTTTGGGATCCTGAGAACCATCAATGTACTTCTTCTTGATCATAGCCAGTGCCTCCAGAGGCAGTGGAGGCAGTAAAATTGATTTATAGACTTGTAGACTATAGCCAGACTATAGTCTATAGTGACTGTGGATGATAGATCCTATAGATTCATAGCCTAGTCGTCGAACTATTGTTCAAATTCAGTGTTCAAAGGTCAATTGGGGCAAACGACTCCACATGACTTGATGACTATGACTATGCGGTCTGTTCAACTTGCCATCATCTTGTTATTAAAAAGTTCTTGGTAATATTAGCATTGAAGATTTGTAAAGCCATGATCATCATGATCATTCGTTGTTATGTTGGCAGTTGTAGTTGGCAATTTGTTTAACATTGTATTGTTTGTCACTAGCGCGCGGCAGGGCCCATTGATTCAGGTTGATTTCACGACACAACTGACTTTGATGAAACACGCGAATTGAATCTTGAATTGTGAATCAGATGAAATCATGAAATCAACAAGAAAACAAAAATAATTCAAACAACTCCCAGACCGCTAGACCGCCAAACCTGCCTCTTGTCGCAGCTCAATATAAGGCAATGTCAAGTGAACATCCCGAGTCTGGCCGAACCTCGGTAGCCAGGGTGGGTGGTGACAGCGGTGGCTGGAAGAAGGGTCTGGACGAAGGCTTTAGCATGCTCGGCATGACTGAAAAAAAAAGGTAGATACTCGGTAGATATTGATACTGTTCAAATAAACATACTCATACTCTGTTTGTGTAACTCTCATTGTTGTTTCAACTGTGATTGTCAGAACCAAGAACCTGAGTTGAATCGGTAAATCTGTGAAGCAGCGAGTCAGCGTTCCAGCATTCCATGGTCAAATGATTCATGGTCAGTTCCAGTCACAATTAATTATTTATAGTAGATTTTAATGATCATCATCACCGTCACCGTCATCACCGTCCATCCATGATGAGTCTTCTACAAGAGACAGTAGACAGTAAGTTTAACCACCACCATCAAATCATCAAATCAGCAAAAAGTGTAAACTTGATCTTGGACCCGCAGCTAAACTAGTCGTTAGTCATCATTTTGAGAATGGTCAGGTAGAAGATCGAATCCAGTAAGTTCAAAATAATAGTAACCGCAAAACCACAGTCCTCCTCCGTGTCTCAGACCTCTTGCCTACAGCCCGTAGCCCACAGACTGCGCCGACCGACCCTCAAACTTAAGTTACTTCAAGACACGCGTCAGAAAAGGACACTGTGCTAGTCTCTTCGCCGCACTTGAACAAGGACTTTGTTTCATCAAGCCCAGCCTTGCACATCCACACAGCGCAGGGGGCAAGACTTGCCGACTTAGCAAAATTTGTTTCAGACAGGTAGTACTCGATCTTCACTTCAGCAGAGTTGCTGCCAGCGCCGCCAAACACCGCAACAGCAACCTTAGGCAGATTTCCAGCAGTGATAGGTGAGTCAAGTTCAATTCAAGTAGGATGGTCCAAAAGTCAAAAGTCTTATGGACCATAGTCATATAGAGGCCACGCGGTGGTTTATGATTCATGATTGCATGATGAAAATGATGATGCCCACAATGATGATGATGATGATCATGATGATGATGATGATAATGATGGTGATGATGATGATAATGATGATGATGATTCATGATGATGATGATGATCATGATCATGATCATGATCATGATTCTGATGATGGTGATGATGATGATGGTGATGATGATGATGATTTTGATGATTGTCCATGGTGATGGTGATGTTGACCGTGACTGTATTGATGTCAATGTTGATGTTAAGTTGATGTTTGTGATTTGATTTGACAAACGAATCGACTTTGATTTGATTGATGAATTGATGATGGTGATTCTTACTTACCTTTGAACTTGGACTTTGTTGGCATATCGGCATATCGCCAAGAAACTTTGACTGCCCTTTGACACCACTCTGTTGAGACGGAGCCAAATGCAAAGATCTTTGGATCTTTGAGAGTGGCACAGGCTTCCATATCTTTGATGTTGATCACGGCAGCATTCTTGGAGTCCACATGGATTGCATCCAAAAGCTTTGTGTTCGATTTCTTGACAGCATTGGACATCACGTGCGCTTCAATCTGACCCCGCAGAGCCACAATGTTGACAACATTGATGTCGCTGACCTTGTCCCCCATGTTGTGCATCTTGTAGATCTCGCTGAAGGATGGCAAAGAGGTTGAATCAGTGGCCGCAGTGTTGCTTTCACTGGCTGTGGCAGCGGAAGCTGTCTGCTCGGCCTGCTCGCTAGTCTTGTCCTTGTCCTTCGGCTCCATGAACTTCTTTGGGCACGCAGTGGCCGCCTTGGGCAAGTACTTTGCAAGCTTGGCTCCTGATACCTGCCGTCCAGCGCCATCATCAGCGTTGGCAGCATCTGACTTGTCCTTGTCCTTGTCTGCCTTGCTTTCTGCCTTGGATGCTTCAGTCAGAGCTTTCCTGAAGATGTTGCACCACATCTCGTCCCATGTGACATTTCCTTCGTCTTCAGTACCATCACCTCGTTTTTGCAATGCCAAGCTGGCCTCTGCTTCCACGAGGTAGCCGTTGGAGGCAGCGGGCCCGCCACGAATCAGATGACCAATCAAACCATGCAAGTTGCGAACTTGTTTCTGTGTCAAATCTTCAAAATGAAGGAGATTGTCAGAACCAGGCACTTGCATGATCTCATGAACGAGGGATAACAGGTACATGCCACGACAAGCGACCAGCATGTTGATCATTGGCTCATTGAAGACTTCGTTGCCAGTGCCATCGTCGGCTCCTTGAGTAGGAACCTTGCATCTTTGCCAACAGAATCTCGTAGGAGAAGTGTGGCTTGCCGGGCTGGGCAGTCCTGCGAGCAAGACAACTGACGATGATGATGATGATGATGACGATGAGATGACTGATCTGGATCCTGCTAGATTCCGGATTTGTTCATTATTGTTTATTGCCCACTAGTTCATTCTGGGTTCATCCTGTATCACTGTCATAATAAGCGAGTCTAGTCTGCTAATAGTACAGTATAGCATCGTATTACAGTATGGTACAGTATAGTATAGAATGATATAGTATGGTACAGTGGTCTAGCAAATTAATATGTAATATGTACTGTTAGGCTGTTAGGACTTTTTTTTATTTTAACGTCAACTTGAGAAGATTGTTTTACGATCTACGGTTCGAAGTTCTATGATTGAATCTGCGCTTCATCACAACTTTGCCACATGGATAGTAGGGGCCTATGAACTTCATGACTAATCCATTAGCCATTGGATCGCTACTTGATTCGTTTATCGGTAGCCATCATCATCATCACCATCATCATCCATCATCAATCATGAATCAACCAGCAATCATTGCAATCATCAATCATCATCAACCATCAATCATCAATCATCAATCATTCATCATCAATCATTGCAATCATGAATCATTACAGTAATCATCATCATCATCACCATCATCATCATCATCAACATCATCATCAGAATCATCATCCATCACAGTTTACCGCCATCTGCCATTTGCTGTGCCATCAAGTGAGTCCCAGTCATGGTCATCAATTGGTCGTCCATGAGTAATGAGCCCTTTACTAGTATATAAAACCTCACTCCCAAAATATGAGAAACATAAACTCAGATTTTAAACACATGACACAGAGATAAATTTGAGATCAGCCACAATGCTGCTGCACCCGGCCCAATCTTCCCATTTCCCCGCCTGATTCCCTTTCCCTGGGCTCGACGAGTTTTGCTTGTTCTTCACGGTCTGCAAAACGGTTGCGCCAACTACCAGGCATGCAGCTCCCACTAGACCAATCTCACGGCAGAACGTTGTGGCTTCGTCCTCCGCAAGCACCATGAAGGACTTGTGCACTCCCCAAAGCAAGTCTTGCAGGGTGTGACAATCATGATGCAAATTGCAAGCAGGCGATGGGCATTCGCAAAGCGACTCTTTGATGGTCTTCAGGATCGTGCTGTAGGCCAAGTGCTGCTGGCAGTGATGGCTGTTGTTCTTCTCAATGAACTTCTCCACTTTCTGCAGCGATTCCTTGTCAGCCAAAATTTCCTTGGCCACTGCATATGCTTGCTGTGGATTGGCTGACGTTGTCAAAGTCGCCAGCTGTTGCTCGGCCTCAGATGCGCCAACCTCTTGAATGAGGTTGGAGAGCAAGTCTTGCACTGATGATGCCTGGGGCAATGCTGCCTTTTGCTGGGCCGACAAAGTATCCAAACCTTGTTTCAAGAAGGATTGCAGGGCTGGTCGCAGCTTCGACCATTCCTTGTAGACCTTCTTCTTCAGCTTTGCTTTTCCTTCCAATCCAAATCTCAGTCCACACGATACCACCACAGCAATCAAGCCTGCCTGGGCAGACGATCCATGAGCTGGAAGTTCCAGTTGGACATGCGCACTCTGGCAATTCTTGATCACTGCCATAATCGCTGCACACAGATCATCAAGCCACATTCTGGAACGAGATCCAGCTGGAAGAGAGTCACTTTCCGCAACTTGAAACTGGATGTCAGCCTGCAAAGTGTCAATGGTCTCACCATCTTCCAAAGTCGGAGCCGCTCCCTTCGCCTTTGCTTTCGCCTTGCCCTTTGCGGCTTTTGAAGCCCCTGCTTTCTTTGGCTTCTTGGCAGCTTTCTCTTCCGTCAGATCAGCTGGTTTGGCCCTCTTCTTGTCATTCTGAGCATCGCCCGTCAACTTCTTCAGCCACACAGCTCCTGATACCCTGCATGTCAACCGATCCTCAGCCTCCTTCATGGCTGCCGATGTTGGGCCTGCTTTGAAGAGAAATGGGGGTGCTTCTAAACCACATGCCGATGACGATCCGGAGATTGCTGGAGGTAACAAAGGAACCTGATATCAAATGTGTCAAATGAATCAATCGAATCAAACGATGCAGCCGATGCAATGTTCGAAGTGTGCAAACGAAGATTCAATGCAATCATAATGATGACTGATAGGCATCATGTAGCCGTAGCACTAGTCGCACCTTTTCAGTTTTTAATTACAACAAACAATGTATATGTGTTGTATGTTGAAAATACAAACCATATAAGTATAGTTCTATGTATGTCGGAACCATTGAGCCATTGAAAGTCCCTGTCAAATCGTCAGAGTTCTAGTCATTCTAGTCCAGTCCTTTGCCTGCTTCTTGTCCTCAACTTGTTCATAGTCCTCAACTTGTTCATATTCGCTCTTACACCGCTACTTACATTCGTACAGCGTTAGTTAGTACAGTTTGCCAACAGTTTGCTGATAATTTCAACGATTCATAACATATGTCATAATATCAAAATATATCATAATGACTGTTAGGATGCTGAATTGTTGATTCGGGATTGTACTTCCACTAGAGAGCTAAGCCAAGCCACGCAAAAGCGGCACAGCTCCACCAGGATGTACCCAAGGAGATCGCTTGATTGACCAGCAAAGGAGCCATCAATCAAAGTAGCAAACTGGTTCATGTTGGCCAACGCATTCTCTTTGACCAAATCCTTGTCAAGGAAGTCCGTCTCACTTCCACAAACTGCCTCCCAGGAGCGATAGACACCTAGTTTCGTGAGCTTGTTTCGGAGTGCCCTGGCTGTTTTGAAGAGGCTCGCATTGTACTTCTCCTAGCGGTTGGGAGTGGAAGGAACTGTCGATGGATGGAAGTGGATTGAAGTGGATGGATGACAGAATGGTGGAGGGACAAGGGTGGGTTCAGGTAGTGGTTGGTCGGTTAGGTGAGGATCATGATTGACCATTCCTGATGAGTTTTAGATTAAGTTTAAGCTATGGTTTATGTTGAGTTATGCTGTGCAGAATCAAACTGAGCAAGGACATAAGAACATATTTCCTGACTCTTCTGACTTTCTGTTCCTCATGACTCATACCAGGGTGAACAGCAAGAATAGACAGACAAATAAGAATATAAAAGTTACCAACTTACTTACTTACTAAGTACTAATCATGATGTGATACCATGGGTTACCATGAGAGAGTCACCAACCCCAATCCCCAAGTCCTTAAATTCGCTATCACGTAGCCATTGGAGAAAGGCTTCATGATAGCTGCTGACATTGCGGCTTGTAATCATATTGCGATCAGCATAGCTCCGCCAGGCCTGACAGTGTGGACATGGGTGTGACTGGATGATGGGATGATGATGACTCAATGACAGTGATGACATCAGACTTAAATATTAACATAGTCTCGTCCCATCGTGATTATTGAGTAAGCCTAAAGGACTAAGTAGCAAGTCGTACACTAAGCTGTATGAATTGAATCATATGAATGTTCAATGTTCAGATGATTCATGCGGGTCTGACTCATATGATGTTATGGTGATGTGACTGATGACGTGTGTGACGTGTGTGTGTGTGAGACTCATCGTTTCTCATCTCATCTCATCTCATCTCATCCAATTGAACGACTGCAACGACGAAGCCAAATTCTACCCAAGGTGCTTCGTCGACAGATTGCACGCCGGTGACCAGTTCGTAGAAGCTGATCGCAGCGCCCTGATGAAACTGGTTGTTGACATCTTTCAAATACCTGGGTGCGGCGGGCGGCGGACTGTGCTTCTGCCATGTCATGTCTGACAATTGTTTTATCATAAAGTAACCACGATTCAATGATTCATGATCTTGATCTCGGTAACTAGTAAGGTGGCTGAGTCAGTCGTGAACTTCGTGAACCTTTGAATTTGAAACAAGAATGAAACTGATACAATTTGATTGATAAAAAGATCCTAGCTATCATTTGTATAACATCATGTGATCCTGTGATCATGTGGTCATTGGTCAGTCATTGACTCATTGCTGATTGCTGCATAGTCAAGTCGAGCTACTGTATCACATCATTGGGCGTACGCGTGTCAAAAAGACGACACTTCAACCCAGCAAGTCGGGTGCTCACTACCTGTGGGTTGTCCGGGTTGGCATCATCGGCTTCGTAGAAACTTTCTGACCTCAGCGCAATTTCAGGAAACTGACTCGGCCATGTCATGTTGGTTCTGATGTGTCTTGGTGGGCTTTGAGGGTAGGTTTTATGTAGTGATTCTGACTTGCCAACACAATGACAACAATGAGTTAATCTCTGGGTCTGTTGGGTCCGGTGACTGAAGGAAGGCATCAAAATTAACATTGATCAATGAATCAACTTATGAATCAGAGGAGTGAAATGGCCCAATGAGGCTAGTCAAGCACGTAATGAATAAATGAAACCAATGGATCAATTCAATCAGTTGCCTTGTGCCTTCCAAGCGGCAATGTCCCGTAAGTCACTGCCAAATACGGCTGACCGGGGCCGCTGGGCCTGGGGTCGGCAGCCGAGGTATCTGGCATGTGGCAGCATCTGGAATATATATTTTCTTTATCATTGAACTTGTCTTTTCTCAATTTGTTCAGTTGTTAGTTGTTATCTAGTGACTCTCATGACTCATGACTATTTTAATTTACTGGCCCTAAAGTAGTAAAGATAGCGAATGGCGAATCAGGCGAATCAGTGAATGAAACATGTAACTGACCTGCAACTGAAGTGACTCAGTGACTGAATTGCTTTTGGCGCAAGGGACTTCAAGGGACCCAAGATTTCAATCATCGAAATCATAGATTTCAACATCTAACATCAGTCTAACATCTTATTATCTCTATCTAACTCTAACTGCCAACTGCAAATTCCTATCCATGACCAGTGATCTTTGATGGAATGATTCGAAAGTTCGAATCTAGTTAGTCGTACTAAGAGACGGCGGCTCGCTGATATGCCAAGGTACATCAAAAGCCATGGCTGCATCCAGTCATGATACCGTGCTGCAGAATGCCCTGCTTGTACCGCAGCTTGACCGAGTCATGCTTTCGATCGTTGAGAGGGTGGCGAACGATTCCACGTTTCCCGTCCGGGAGGTACCACGGAACGGTTGCAAGGCCATGAGCGCAATCAGGTGCCTGACAAAGATTGTTGTCTCGGTTTCATGAATCACCATAACTCCAAATTTTCTACTTGTCCAACCAACTTGAGTCAACTTCATATATGCTATGCAGTAATGCATGTGGATATAGTGGTATGCAAATATTTGTATATAGATTATAAATCATTGAATAATATATACTATATACGAGAAAGATATATTGCGCCTTCTGCTGGGTCTGCTGGGCAATGCAAAAGGCAAATCTGATATTGATTGTTCCAGCATTCCAGGATTCCAGTATTCCACATGAAAACAAATCAGATATGTCGAGACTGTCGAGACGATAGACGATAGTGATATGAAATCATGTGCCATAGGTCCCACTTATTAAATATATTAGTTATATATATCAACATGGTGATATTGGATTTGCATGCATACATGGTACATCAATTTCCTCAGCCAGCCGATCCAAACCTATCCGGATCCCCACAGCCTCACCTGATAGCGTTCAAAGACTGAATCAAGAAGCTGACGTCCTTGCAACTTCCCAAAGCGCTCAGCCAAAGATTTAGCTCCATAAAGAGTGTCCACTGGTGATGCGGTGTTGGTGTTGGCTGTTGGATCGGGCTTCTGAAGATTCTGCCTAGAGCAGGATGAGTTGAGAAACATTAAAGAAGTAACAGTAACAGGCTGCTGACTTCAAATTATGATGATTCGGGATGATTCGTCATGTCAATGAATCAATGGACCATGCGAGATTGTATTTTTTTAGATTGCTCTTATTATTATTTCAATCCGTGTAAATGTTCATGCCTGGGCCCCGCTCCGCGGCACTGGGTAACCCAGTGCTCCACCCCCACACTGCACTGCTCAGGCAAGGCACGGAACCGCCGCCATCTTGGATGTGTGTCTGGACTCAACGAATTGAGTCGAGCAAGTGGTGCTCAATTTGCGAGGAGGAGGTCGGTCGGAAGTCTCCGACAGCCAAGTCAGAAACCCACTCTGCCGTGCTCAGCAGCAGGTGAGCCGGAGTCGATTTGAATTCAAGTAAGAACAATAAGAGAACTATAAGAACTGTACAGTAATAGTTGTTCCATTGTGTTCAATACAATACTGAATTAAATACTGTGATTGGGATTGGCTCCACGAGTTGTCTCCGTTGACATTGACTTGGACCAAAGGCTGTACAAGTTAGAAACAAGTCGGTTCAGATGTGATCTGATATTCGATGTGATTGATTTATGGATATGTCGATATGGCGATGCGGCTTTTGGCGATGCGAGTCAATATCATATAAATATCTCTCTACGGCATGTGTCCGAATTTCCATCATCAATCAAAACATGAATTCTCGATCGAATCAACCATTCAAACCTTCAAACTCGTGACATCAAACAATTCCAAATCATCAAATCATCTTTCCAAATCTAACTCTACCATCCTTTGTCCCATAGATTCCAAAGATGATCATGATGATAACATGTCATGTTATGGATTCAAAACGTTCGTTCTGATTACACGTTGGCCCGTTGGCCAATCTACGAGTCGACAAACAGGTACAAACAGATACCCAATCAGAACAGGCGCAGAACTTTTATGATCCAAAGCCCAAAGCTGCAAAAACTGCCCCAAGCCACCCGTCTCTCTGTGCTTTGTAGTTTAAACTACATGAGACCGATGCTAAACTTGCTCAGCATGCTTTCAAATGACCCGGACATGATACCAATCTCTGATTTCCGAGTTTGCGTCATCGCAAACAACAACACCATTGCGCAAACCATACAGTTCATTGCGTTCCCGGCTTGCCCAATTTGGGCAGTTCGGCTGCTCTCAGACCCCAGAGCAAACGAGCAACATGGTCGATCATGACTTAGGCTTTGCTCGACGGGAAACCCTTGAGACAAGAGAGCTTCCCGCGCCAAAAGGAATCGGCCGTGGCGATCGCTCCTTGGCAGCAAGTTGCAGCCGAAGGGCGAGGGGCTCTGTCAGAATTCATAGCCATTTTCGAAGAGAATGAAAACAAGAAAGCAAGTAAATAGTTCTTGGATCTTGATCATTGAATCATTGATGATCATGTGATCATGTACATATCCACTAGCAATCATCAGCAGCAACAAATCATATGGTGATATTATTGGATCATATTGAGTCACACTCCTGAATCATGCTCATGTTTGTTTCATAATTTCATGTTTATGCAACATCCATTATAACATTAACATCAACATCCATCCACCGAAACCCAACGAAACCCATTCAATCCGACCAGGGAAGAACCTTCTGACCTTGTCACAATGATTTAATGAATTCAGTACAATGAATACATGAATACAAACGAAACAACTTGTGAAACAAACTAAGATCAGGAATGCCGGCTAGTAGGCTAGGAACCAGATAACCCCCGCGTTCTTTATCACCGTGTGAAGTGTGGACCACGTTGACATCGTTGCTCCAAAACCAGGATCTTGATTGAGCGAATAGCAAACCAATGATTTCAACGCCTGGTACTCCAACAGCTTGTCTTTCTCATTGGCTGTCAAAGCCCGGTAGAACTCCGATTGAACTTCTGGGTAGTTTGATGTCAAGGCGTTTTGAAACTCAGTCAATGTTTTGAACTTGCAGCCATCAGCGGCGTCTGACTCCCTCCTTCCACACGCCCAAAGTAGTTCATTGTACAGATACTGGCTATTCTCGATGTCATTCTGAAAGTAGATATCCCAACCAGGAATGTCAGACTCATCCGACCCCAGTGAGCCCACTACTTCCTTGTACATACCGAACAGCAACGGGGCTTCAAACATACCACACCATGACTCCAGAGTACAACTAAATGACACCGTTTTCACTCGATGTCTCATCACCACCTATTGCCTCGGTCTCTCGGAGGGAAACCCATGATCTGCAGGGTTGATGATGCAGGAAGTTATGTCATAGAGGTCTCCCAACAGATTGTGTAAAATTGCACTGGGGAACCCCCGTACATTTTCCTGTACCACCAGCCGTTCCTGCTTTAAACGTCTCATCGACGCCCAAGCAAGGAAGCACAAGAAGGCTGGGCCCTGTTCGGCCAACATGTTTCCTCGGGCGCTGAAGTCCACGCACGGTGTTCCTGCTACCTGCAAGTCCGTTGCTTCAGCCTGACAGGTCTGGCAGTGGGGTGAGCAGGAGCAATGGGCGGAATGAATGGAGCACTCATTCATTACTAAATTACCATCTGACAATTCTGACAATCTAAGAATGGAAGAATCTAAGAATGATCCCTGACTCCTGACTGATTAATGCTTCTCGTACACAATGGACTGGCGGCTGCCGTCGCATGTCACATGTTGTATGTATGAGCAGTGACTTCGATCGTTCATGTCATGCTGTCAGTTAATCATGTCAACCGTTCAGGGCTTACAACATCTAACATTAGTCTAACATCATCTAACATAACATAGATGGCATATAATTTTAGTGTATATATATATATACACATTATATATTATATACATATACAATTTTAACACAGTATATTTATACGTTAGAATATGTCGTGTAATTTGTTGCTCGGCAGACCCAGTGCGGACAAACCCTGCCCCGCCTCGCAAAATGCATTGTGCTTGTAGCACCATGCTCGGCTCTTTGTGCACTTTGTGTTCTTGACCAGAGGAACCAAAACATCTTGAATCAAGTTGTTATCCTTCAATGCTGGTAGCTTTGCACGAACAGATTCATCCCAGAAATCTTCGATATCTCCAAACAAGTGCTCTGGCGGACTGGGATGTTTCAAAATCTCCCCACGAGCTTGACTGTTCCACTCAATGGCGTACTTGTGGGTCATGTGAGGCGCATTGTCTAGAGGTATGCCAAGCTCATGGCAAAACGTATACCCCAACATCATCAAACAAGTTGCTGGGGTCTCAATGCCAGAGAAACTGGTGCTCATGGTTGATCCATCCATTTGTTCACACCAGTCATTCAATGGTTTCTTGTTGGGATCGTTCATTTCATCATAATCATCATCACCTTCACCTTCACCGTCACCATGGCCAGCCTCTGGGAGTGGCTCTCCAAGACCTCTCAGAATCGCAGGCACCTGCTGCGTAGCAACAGCTGAGGAGAGCTTGACCGGGTCCATGCCAGGTTGCTGCAGACACCTAGCTGCAAATGCGGCAAACACCCTGGCAACATAGACGGGCCATTGAAACAACTTCTGCAAGCCCTTTTGAGGATTCCACTCTGACTTGGCATTGTGGTCATCGGACGTACCAGATTCATTTGACATATTTGCTGATGATGTTGATGTCATGGAGTCCATGGAGCTACTTGTTGACGATTCTGATGATGTCCCTGTTCCACTCCCGCTACTAGCCGTGCCCGAGGACGATTGTCCCTCGCCCGGCTCGCCCGTCTCCCCCTGGCTTTTAGGAATCTCGGTCATGGTGTCCTTTCAGGGGCTGCAACTTAGCGGCTGCAACTGTAGATCGAACAGTAAGGATTGATGTAGGGGATTGCGTGATAACAAGTTCGGGAAAACTGACGATTCGTTGCAAGATGAATTAGTTATGAAGTTATGCAGTTATGCATCGTTTTTGCAAAAGTGTAAACCATGAATCATGACAACATTAATTCAAACGTTGTTTCCAAAACAACAATCTCTGAATCATTTCGGAATCGTTTCTCCGCTTATTATCATTCATCTACTACCTCATCATGCTGATCCCAAAACTTATCAACACAACACGTAATTCAAATCTAAGAACGTAGATTCGATTCAGAGACTTCCTAACTTTTCCAACATCATCTACTTGAATCTACTTGTCATATGTTTGTGATTTGTTCATGTTCATGTTTGTCAATCTCTGAATCTCCTTATTGATCATCTCAGTCTTGTCAACAACCGAAGGTAGTAGGTCGGGAACCGGGGCCTCCAACCAGTCCGGTGGTGCTGTTGGTGTTGTCTTACTCTTTGCGGCTGTTGCCTTGCCACATGCTATTAAAGCTGGAGAAGTCTTGCCTCGAAGCCTCTTCGTTGTGGGTGGCGAGGACCAACCACTCCCACCATCATTGCCAGCGGCTGCCATGGTTGACGGGCCCAGGCAACTAGCCACCGCCACTCGCTGACGATTCGTGACAGCTTACTTTTTGGAATTGAGGAACAGCTGACTGAGTGGTGGATTTATTGATTTTATTTGTGGATTGAATGACATTGATTGACATTGATGCTCTGCTCTGCTTAAACTGCTGAAATTAAACCTGAGATTGTTTGTGAGATTGTGGAATTCTGTTGTGTCAGCGTCATGTGCATGCTGCATACATGGTCCTAAAGTTAATAGTCGAATTTATCAATGGTGAGTCATGGTGACAGCGATGATTTGTTGAGTAGTTGTTGACTGACCCTGACTATTGAACGTGTTCAAAAATGCTTGAACCTCGTTTTGAAGTGATTAAAAAATAACTCACAAAGTTTTGAGAGTTTCCGGAAAGGATTTTACGACAACGACCGTGACTCATCACTCATCATGACTCATCATGACTCATCACTCATCATGACTCCTCATAATATGATTCAGCATGTCGGAATCATGTCTGATGTCTGGATTTGGCTCTGAATGAATGAATGATTGGACCGTTTTCATTTATGTTTTTTTTATGTGGTTTGAAACGACTTGAACACATGGGTTGCTACGGCACCTAATGACTCAAGCCAGTTCAATCCCAGCGATGCTGCCTCACAGGTGCTACAGCTGCTGCAGTCATTATGGTTCTGTTCCTCGGCGACAAGATGGTCCAGTCAGGCAGGCCAGGCTTTCAATTCCAACTTTCTGATTGATAACAAGTCAGCATTCCGATGCGCAAATTTAGATATCGAATGATCTTGACAAAATAAAAAATGATTGGTGTTCTCTTTATGAGGTTGTCATTGTATTGCTGGAATGTCTGAACACATTAAACCTTTTTGAACAAGTGGCTCCTTACTTGAAAAGATGTCTTTGAAATTTGGTCGCAAAGGTTTCAAAGTTGTAGTTCTGCAGATGCATAGCTTCTGTATGGGTTTTGTTGATTATAACAATTATATAACTATACATATATATATATCTGTGTGTATGTTTTAATTTATCTATTTATCTATCTATCTACTTATTTATTTATGTGTGTGTGAAAAGTTATCTTTGAAGATACCCCATTGATAGTAACAAACACACAGAAAATAGTAATGCACATTGATGATATATGTTTGTTTTATGTTTTTAGTTTAAAGATCGCAGTAAAATATAATATGTAAGCCTTTCCTTGAACATGTCCTGAGTAACCGTGGACGAACCCATGTTCACACCATCCAGTAGCCTTAACCATCCTGGCATTGTACTTTGCAAGCCACCAACACAACCTAAACTCGTGGACGAACCTCGTCCACACCCTCCAGACCCGTGGACGAACCTCGTCCACACCCTCCAGACCCGTGGACGAACCTCGTCCACACCCTCCAGACCGTGGACGAACCTCGTCCACACCCTCCAGACCCGTGGACGAACCTCGTCCACACCCTCCAGACCCGTGGACGAACCTCGTCCACACCATCCAGACCCGTGGACGAACCTCGTCCACACCCTCCAGACC
>Ga0126342_10004926_pt1 | contig 23070 bp, 25 predicted proteins | sample Cyp1metagenome_FD_92528 | JGI IMG/M metagenome (GOLD analysis project Ga0126342, IMG submission 92528) | Coral microbial communities from Lord Howe Island, Old Settlement Bay, Australia - Cyphastrea 1 metagenome | ecosystem: Host-associated > Invertebrates > Cnidaria > Coral ...
ATGGTTCGCTGGTTGAAAGTCCAGGATGCGCCATTCGGGTCGTTCCATGGTGAGAATTTGTTCTTGTGCTTCTGGATCTTCTGGGAGCGGACAATACCTTTATACAACTGAATACAGCGTAATTACACAATTATCATCCCTCCAACCTCACAGCTTTGGCGCTGGTGGTGCTTGGGAGGTGTCCGACCTAAGTCTCTTGCAAAGAGAAAAGAAGACGAAGACACTTCCCGGCATTTCAGCGGGGGTGACGCATCTTATATACAGGAGAACTCCTGATTGCTGGTTATAGAAGCTTACGAAATTCTAAAAAGTGGGGTGCATCCTTGGGTCAACCGGTCTACACTTTTCACCAATAGCCTGCGTTTTGCACATCCCCAAAGATGTCATCAAGTCTCCTTGTCACCTTCAAACAAAAGTAGTTCAACAAATCACTCATCCTGTTCACACCCCCCAGGAAGGTGGCCAAGCGCATGGACTCCTCGTTGAATTGGATGTCGGGCTGGGCCAAATTGAAGACAGAGCAGGTGCGGGGCTGTGGTGCTGGCCGGGACTCATCCCTATTTCCAAAGGTTAAAACGTTAAAATCCATGGTTTCCTGCTGTGTTTTCCCTGAAATCTACAATCTGTAGGCTATTCCTTGAAATGAGACTTGATGAAACAGATCCAACTCGAGAGTTTCTGGCATTTTCCCGGCAGGAGCAGTTGAGACCTGCAGAAGTTGAACCTGCCATGGCGGTGGTGGAACCTCCCACGACCATGGTGGATGCACTTGAAGAGTTGCCAACAGGTTGGGAGCCACAAAAAATGGATGAAGATACATCATAAAGATTATATGGACCATCTCCCAAAAGAGACTCTAATTTTCTGGCTTTCTAAGCAGGGGGAATTGATGATATGACCCAGAAAATTAGAGGGATGTTATCATCATGATGTTTTATGACAAAAAAATCATGGTTTTATCCAACCAAGGAATGATAGGGATTTGAAACAGCAGACTGGGCAACTTAAATCAACAAACACATATAGATGGATATACGTATATTTACATGGATTTACCATTTTTTTAATAAAGACATGGAAACGACATGATAGCCATACACCCCGCTTTGAGCCGAGTGTTCAACATAAGCACTGGGGTCTGAAGCTGATGCTGATGACCACCGTGGAAGTTCAAGTTGCCTATTTGTGACTACGAAATCATCGTGGTGTCACCTCAAACTCGTGTTTATGGGTACAGATTGATTTTTTTTCAGAGCATGGCTTGTATCACTAAGAAGTGATACTTGGATATAGGTTTTTCACAGTTGGTACCATCCCCCAGTACCACTAAGTCACTAAGCAACGGTCCAAGCTCTGCGGTTTTTCTGGGGCATCCTGGGGCTGTCAGGCACTCCTGAGATCTTCTTGGCCTACATCCAGCGTGACATCAACTGCGACTCAGCGATTTCTAACACCACTGCGGCGCATGTTCGGAGGAGCCGGTTACCCTCTGGTAATTTAACGTAGCTATTGAAAATGACCATTTATAGCTGATTTACCCATTAAAAATGGTGATTTTCCATAGTTATGTTAGTTTACCAGAGGGTATAAATTTGTGTGTGATTTGTTGCTGTCCCTGTGTATGCATTCGATATCATTCAATTTCAAATTATGTCATAAACAGAGACATGCTATATTAAATGATATTGAATGATGACTACACACACATAAATATATATATATATATATAACATGTATACATTGTATACATTTGAATATCATGTCACACTGTCTCATTTCGACATGTTGTTGTTCTGTCTGAAGCATTCCGAGACGCGACCTCAGATTCGACCAGCTGGCACCCGCATTGGGATGGAATAACAGTAGAATTGGTGCAGGAAAACATTACCGGTAAACAAACAGTTTGCTACTGAACATGGCCATAGAAATAGTTGATTTACCCATTGAAAATGGTGATTTTCCGTTTAGTTCTGTAAACGTTTACCATTTACCCAACATCCCAACTATAACATGGTGATTTTCCATCGTTTTTTGTATGTTTGCCAGAGCATTGTATCCTTATATTTGATGGTAAAAGCATGTAAAAGCAATGGTTTCCTTCTTTGATCGGTCCGTCTCGATGTCATTGGCTTGAAGTGAGATTTGAAACTGGACACCCAAACGGTTTGACCACATAAAATGGGCTCTTGAACCGTAATTTCCTCAAAAAAGCGTTGATTCATTCTCAGATTTGTTGGTTATATATACCATTTTGTTAACAGTATGCTCTACAATCAGAAGCGAAGGCATGATGTTCCAACTACATTCCCATTACATTCTCATGGTTTCAACAATTAGATCTTACATAGCCACAAACAAAAACAGGTCTTGCTAGACAGATGATCCCCAATTTCTGTCCATTCTCAATGATTCTTAGGACAAAACCTCAGATCAAGAGAAACCATGTCGCGACCATGTCGCTTCAAGCTCCATTTTTCCAGTGCCCAAATCTCCACATTTTCTATTATTTCCCCCACTATTCCCATATTTCCATCATTATTCCCATATTTCCCATATTTCTATTCCCATATTTCCATCATTTTTCCCTACTGTTTCCTCATTTTTGCACCATTTTTTCATGGTCAAAATGTCTGGCCGATTTTAGGTCTGGCCGAAGAGAGCCTCAGCGTACGCCTGACATCGCTGCAGAAGCTGCAGCGGCTGCTGGTGCAGCAGGTGGTGCCTTGGCGTTGGAGCGTGGCGTAAAAAGTGGTGGATGTTCAAAACAAATGGGATTTAATTTGGATATGATGGGGGTTAATAGGCTTTTTTAATGGTGATTTAATGGGATTTTAGTAGGGTTTAATGGCTTTTAAATGGTGATTTAATGGGATTATAATGGGATTTGTTCATCCACTGAAAATGGGATATACCCTTTGATAATGGGACTGTCATGGGACTGTCATGGGACTGTCATGGGACTGTCATGGCATTTTTTGATGGGATTATAATGGGATATCACGAGGTTTCCTGAAATAGGGGTACCCTCAAATCATCCGTTTTAATGGTATTTTCCATGATAAACCATCCATTTGGGGATCCCCCATTTATGGAAACCCCCAAATACGGGTATCATGGGGATATAATATAACAAAAATATGCAAAGGTGTTTTTTTATCTCATGGGTATTTTTCAGCATGTTTAACCATGGATTCATGATTTTGGTTTTAAGTGGTACAATATGATTGGCAAATGGATTGAAAGGGGATTTAGCCAACAAAGTTATGGATCGAACCAGCCACTTAATGAGACATGATGGAATCGCAAACGAGAAACATTGATACAGAAAACGGGAAAATGCGAAATTGCAGTGATGTAACACACTTTTAACAGCAGAATATTGGGTTGATCTCCGAGAAAACACGGGATGCAACCAAGAATTATATATCAATTATGATCAATTGTGACAATCTTGAGAAAGAGACGAGATAACATGGCAGTTCCCAGCCTTTTTTCCCCATGGTAAATTATGCATAGGGTACAACTACCAGGCAGAACTTAAGCCAACTTCGCAGGGGACCTGTGCTCCGACTCCCAGGAAAGCCTGGCGACCGACATCATCGATGCGGTGATGGATGCGCTTCTGAAGCCGTTGCTGAAGCGCATGAAGGATCGCAGGGGAGCCCCATGGCGATTGCACCCTCGCCATTCCCCAAGAAGTGGCCCAACAAGTGAGACGAACTCCCAAAAACCATGTGTTTGTTGTCTAACTTATGCCTGATGCCAACTTTGAGTCACATCCCCACACATTTTTTTCCCATTGATAATTATGACTTGATCATCTCTACCATCTTTCATCATTTAAATGTCAAATTGAGCGGCAAGGATCCCAACTTCCCCGAAGTCCATCTGTCCAGACTTTGCCAAACCGTCCAAGTCCTTTGCTGCCATGTGGGTTTTCCATGTTTTCCATATTTCCAGATATTTCCAGAAAGTCAGGATCTAGCAATACCTAACATAGACTTCATCATGTTCATGTTTTTTTTCCAAGTTTTTCCTAAGTTTGCCCTAGTTTTTGGCATTTTTCCCAGGTTTCAGGGTGGATTCCCGCCAGATTTTCCGCGGCTTCGACGTTCCCCCAGCGGTTTCGGAGGACCGCAGCGAGAAGTGCCGCGAGTGCGCCGTGAAGATCCTGCGGAGCCTGGTGGAGAACACCTCGGATCTCAGCGCGGCGCTGTGCCTTGGCGCGTCGCTGTGGGGATGCACCATGAAATATGGTGGTTGATCCAACAATCAAAGGGGTTGAACACAGGAAACTGGCGGTTTTTCTGGGAATAAAACACAACTTGGAGTACATTGGGGTGGGAACCAATGTTTTTTTCATGGACAATAGAACTACTGGGGGGGTCGATATTTTCATGAAAGCAGAAAGTCTGTTTTTTTCCTCAAAGTGGAGTTGGCAGCATGAGCTCTCGGAGAGGTGAGTTTCAGCCATGTCCTGACACTGAAGCGCTCGAGGCCCTACATTTTCCCCTCTTTAGTTGGCAGATTGGGCTCTGAGGCCGACGGGGAGAGGGGGGGCGCCAAGTGGGGTGATTCAAGGCTCCTAAATCCAGGGGCTTCCCAGGGGGATGATTCGAGAATTCCCCAGGTTCCAGAGCCTTTTTTCTGTGGTTAAAACAAAGCCATTTTTACCACCCAAAAAGATGGGAGTGGTAAGTAAACATAGCACATCTATTTATGGTGAATGGGGGATGATTCATCCAATGATCCAATTGAAGGATCCCATGCTCTGAAAAACGCCATCCATGAGTTTTTTGGGCAATTCTACCATCATCAGCATTTCCAACCCATGATATCCTCATAGAAATGGCTTAGTGAAATCCACCATAATCTCCCCAATTTGTTGGAAAATCTCAATTCTGCACCAGGCAATCCAATCATTCACCATTTCTGCAGCCTCAACCAGTTGAAATTCTCTAAAATTAGCTCCAAACAATCATTCAACCACCCTGTTCCAGCATTTTTCCTAGGCTTTTCCCATGGTTTTCTACCATTTTGGGTGGGTTTTCCCATGGATTTCCATCATTTTTGGTGGATTTCCCATGGATTTCCCATGGTTTTCCCCCTGGATTTCGGTGCCACAGCGGTGCCTTCAGGACCTGGACGGCGTGGCGCACCTCCCCGAGATCATGCGCCCGGACCCGGAGCAGAAGCCCACGGAGATCGCGCAGCCGGTGGAGGACACGGCCGGCGGACCGGGGGGCTGGGACGATTTTTTTTTTGAAAACATGTAGTTGATGAAAGCAACTCAGATACTGAGAATGACTTGTTTTTTGTGTTCTGTGTTTGTTTTGGCTTCATTCATTTTTTTTTCCAAACCATATGTCTTTCGTGTGGTTTGATGATGTTTTGGAAAAAAAATATCCACAAAGAAAGCACGGAATCTCTCCAGCTCCCGGAATCTATAAATACGATAACACATCAACTGAACCGAACATTTTTCCAATAAGTATGATACTAACTTGTATGACATTAAACATCTATGAGATGAATAAAACCATTATGAACCGTCCCAAGTCTCAGGAGAGCGAAGAGGTGCGTCTGCAGCTGGGGCACTTCGTCGCTGCGCTGCTGCTGCGCTGTTCGCCCACGCAGATCTACGCCTACATCGACGAGGCCATGGGGCTGATCCGGGCCCAGGCCATGGATCCCTTCCACGAGGTGAAGGCTTTGGCGTGTCACTTGGTGCAGTTGGTCGCTTGGTTGGTTGGTTGGTGAATGGATGAGGCATGTTATAATGGTTCTAATGGTTATAGGTTAGGTCATGGTTATATACTATATGTTGATAGTTGGTGAATGGATGAGGAATGGTTCTAATGGTTATAGGTTAGCTAATGGTTATATACTATCATGTGTTGATATGGTATAATAAACCCTTGAGGCTTGATGTTGATGGTTGGTTAAGGGGGATATAATTGTTGATTCATTATTGATGTAAAACGCCTACTAGTTGTTGATTTGATGGGTGATGGATGCTTAATGGTTCATGGGTTGATGTTGGTGGATGGCTGGATAAAATAGTTAATGGTTGTGACGACTGGTTTCTTTTCTACCCTCCGGTAATTTAACATAGCTATTGAAAATGGCCATAGAAATAGTGGATTTACCCATTAAACATAGTGATTTTCCAGTTCGCTATGTTAGTTGAGGATAACTGGTGAATGGATGTGAAAATGATGAGTGGCTGATGGATTTAGTGGAATTTCTCCAGATGGGCTTTCTATCATCGATATCGGTGATTGAGTTTTTGCACCGGTATTTTTGGTGAAAGAGGGCTTTCTGTAAACAATAATTGTCTGGTTGGTGGTTTGGAACATAAAGATGAATAATATGAATATGGGTGTGTATATAATACTGGTTGGTGGTTGGAACATGAATGGACTATGACTTTCCATTCAGTTGGGAATTCCATTATCCCAACTGACGAACTCATATTTTTCAGAGGGGTATGTATACCAGAGGGGTATGTATACCACCAACCAGTTGTGATTGTTATAACCAATGAGATTGTTGATTGGATATTCAGAAACGACCAATATCCTTGAACTATGATACAACCAATCAGCCAAGGTGAGACCATGATTTCCTTCTGCTCCCTGGATGCAGCTGAGCGGTGCGCGGCGCTCCTTTCGGGGGACCTCCTCGATTTTTTTTTTTGCCTGACACATCAACCGTTGTTTGGTTAAGGAGGGTATCAACATGTGTCAACCAATCTTCCATTAATCTTTCATCAATATTCCATTAATCTTCCATTAATCTTCCATTAATATTCCATTAATATTCATCAATATATCATCAATCTTCCATTAGTCTTCCAATCATATTCCAATCATATTCCATGAATCTTCCATGAATCTTCCATTCTACCAGCATTTCTCTGCCTTAGATCCCCAGCCTCTTTTGAAGTCAATCTGCCCCCATGGCGGCCTGGGAAGATCATCGGCGGAGGTTACAACCACACGGAGATGCTGCTGCACTTCGCCCTGCCGTTGGCCAGATCTCTCACGCCGCTGGGCGATTGGAAAAAAACGATGCAACGGAGAGATCACCTTAAAACTTAAGGATCATATCTTAGGATAAGGTGAATATAGGATAATATAGGAATAATATATAGGATAATTTTAATATAGGATAATGAGGTGAATGTGCATATCTCAAGTGAATATCCCATGATATCAATCAGGTGAATGTGAATATCTTAGGTGAATATCTTGGATATCTAAGATATCACCAACTGCACCCATCACTTGATCTTTGTTGAAACGAAGTGCTGCCATAAACAGCCCGGCCCAGCTGACCAAAAAAAGGACTGAGACTCAGACTGAGCCAGCCTAGCTTGTTCCAAGTTGGAGGCCAAGCTAGTTACCAATCCCAGCCGATATCCCCATTATATGCCATTTTATCATATTCGATCATGTTATTCCTATCATTATATCCCCCATAAAACATGCTTGGTTTAGTATGGTTTAGTCCGCATTCAATAGGGATACATCCCACACATTTAGATGTGGGATTCCCATATATCCCAGATCATGATATATTTCCGTATATTCCGACACTTTCCCATACGTTACATTCCCTAGATTATCCCATTTATAGGCATACATCCCATAGTTATCACCCGTTGCATCCTGAAACGAACGATGATTTTCCCGCTGAGCTCAGGTCCAGCCTGACGCACAACCACGCGAAGATTCGCATCGCGGCGCTGCGGGCGGTGACGGCGTGTCTCTGGTGCGGAGCGCCTCGGCGTCGGCAACGCCGGCAACGCGTCGGGATGGTGGGGGAAGGATGGTAACCTCTGGTGAAACTGAAGGTATGTTGGGAATATGCTATTATTGTATTACATTACATTATCTGGTTGGTGGTTTGGAACATTTCATTTTTTATTTTTCCATAATGTAGTGGGAATAATAATCCTAACTGACGAACTCATATTTTTCAAGATGGTTATTGCACCATCAACCAGTATATATTATACCCTGTATTCCTATACCCACTATACCCTTTGAATCCCTCTGGGACTCAAAAATGGCTGGACAATTTACGGAAAAAATGACAGTGAATTGATGGGAAATTCACCCATCAATGAAGGATTTTCCAACTAGCCATGTTTGATTGTGGGAGGCTACTGAGTAAATGGATTATAAAAGCCAGCAGTTTTTTTTGTTTTGTCAGTACTTGTTTTTTAGTTTTATATCCTTTTTATTGTTGGGGATATGTTGGATATTAACGCCCAGATTGGCGTTGTTTGGGAAGGATGAAGCAACGACTTTGTGTTCCCAAACAATTCACAGAAGATATAGGCCCTATATTCATGCTGACCTAATCAATTTTGCTACTTAAATTTACTCCCTCCATTGTGTAAATCCAAAAGATGAGATTCTAAATCATGGGAAATTTATTATTGATTCCATATTGGATTTTTGGTGTGTGTTTGTTCTTGTGGAAGCGTCAGGTGTGGAAGCACAACTTCGAGATCTTTCAGGCACTGCCCGAGAATGTTTTGTGCTTCGCAGCATGTGCTGAACTGTAGTGGATATGCTTAATCTTCATCTACAGTGTACCCGCTGGTAATGAATAAGCAGGCATGCTGGAAAATCCATCATCTGCAGATGTTACAGATGATATTTTGCTATGTTTCTTCTTGATTTTCTATGATTGACAGATGATTCTCCTACATATCTTCCCGGTATTTTCCCTAGATTCCCAGCATGTTCCCATGCATCTTCCCCATGATTTCCCCATTTTTCCCATGAAAAAAAGCCCTTGCCGCAGGTGTTGATGGCCTGGCAGGACCCCAACAAGGTTCCCATCAAGGCCTTCTACGAAGGCGTCACCAATGCGCCTTGGCGCGTTGCTGTTGGGGAATCGATGGGAACCCGGGGGATACCCTCCTGGTACTTTGCGAAGTGGAAAATCGCCATGGAAAAAATCGGTACATCAACGAACTTTGGCCATTGTTCAAGAGCAAACTGTTAAATGATGTTGGCCAGAGGCTACAACGTGATACATTCTGTGTGTTTTTGTTTTTTGTTGGAAAACTAGAGGATTGGGTGAATGGTGGATGGTGGTGTTAGATACAAATAAAAGTTGACCAAGATCCGACAATGCCATGACTATATCTACAAAGGATTACCAAATGGGACGGTTTTCATGAATGTTCTAGCTTGGTTTTCAAAGCCAGAAGCACCTAGACATCTCTGACATTCTGACCCAAGATTCTCTATAGTTAATCGTTAATCATCGTGAATTAGAGCATAAAATGATGTCAAAATGATCATGCCCTCCAATAAAAACTCTATTCCAGACATTTGGTGTGTCTGGAAATGGGCTACACCCGAACCCCCAAGTTGGGGCAATTTTGGGCACAATGAGTCACAATGAGGTTCAAAACCATGGTACCCTGTTTTTAGACATAACCATCTGTGGATTATTTGTGGCATCCCTTACATATATTTGCATATCTGCTGGTTATATCTCCTCTTCCCAATACATAGATATTCTCATTATATAGATATTCCCATTGTATTCCAGACATTGTTAGTGATATATCCTATGATATTCCCATTAGATCTTCCCAGATCATTCCCATCAGATTTGCCCATGCTATCCCATGCTATTGGTGGTGACTGGGAACCATGGTTAATTTTCCTGGTTAATCTATGGTTAATAATGGTTAATAATTGGAATAACAATATATCTGGTTGGTGGTTTGGAACATGAATGGATCATGACTTTCCATATATTGGGATTTCATCATCCCAACTGACTTTCACTCCATCATTTTTCAGAGGGTTAGGTTGAAACCACCAACCAGATAGTGATGGTTATATTAATAGTGATTAATAGTGGTTAATAGGGTATAAACATGTATAAACCAACAACAATGGGAATATGATGGGGATATAGAACCAACTAACAACTAGTTGGAAAATCATCATTTATGGAAGGTCCAAAAACATCCTCCAGCCGCGGCCCTTCTCGCTTTAAAAAGGTGAACTACATGTCCACCCTGAGCTTCGACCGGCACCCGGCGGTGCGGCGCTTCTGGTTCGAGACCTTGGCGCATTGGATGCTGCGCTGCGTGGACAAGGCCGGCCTTGGGGTTGGGGACCACTTTTTTTTGGGGGAAAAACAGGGTGAAATCATGGTGAAAATTGAAGGTTTTGAAGGGAGAAATGTGGGGAAACTAGGAGTTTTTTGATGGAACATGTCTAACATTTCAGTTTTGTTTGGGGAAAATGTGGGGAAGGCATCGGTTTTGGACACATCTATCATGTATATGTTTGTTGCAAAAGTATAGGACTATAGTAGGATTTCATCCTGGTCGGGCATGCCGTTGCAGCAGGCATGCCCGATTCTGAAGCAGACTCATCTCCTGAGACTGCTCTGTGTTGTACGTTGAAAGGCAAAACTCTTGACCCATTTGTTTACAAAGTAGTGGCCTTTAATTTAAGTCTTCAAGTTGATTTTTTTTCCAGGGGAAGAAGTGGGCATAGGACGGCATAGGTACACATTGGGTAGGCCAAAGTTGAATATGTTTATATAATTTTATATATCCAAATGTTTATATATCCAAATTATTCAACATCCATAATATATAAACATAATCAACTTGGATATCAAACAATTTGGATAATATATCCATTTGGATATCCATTTGGGGATATTTGGGGTAATATATCCAATAATGATGTTCAGTGCAAATGTTTCAATTCAATCAATTACCCCAAATCAGTGGATCCTCCAACTGGTGTCGAATTGTGGGCCAGGTCGACCTAGAACCATACATCGCTCCGTATCTCTTGACCGGTCTCTGTGATGAGAACGAGGTTGTGGGCGTTGCCATGGCTGATATCATCCTTCATCTGAATTTATCCACTGTGCGGATAGAGCAACTTACCCCAGATTACGCCATCAAGCGGGTTAATGACAGTAAATGTATGTAAATCTTGATTGATCATTTCAACTGCTGCCATTGACTTTTTCTCTGAAACAGCCCCTGGGCATCCCTGAACTCTGAAGTCAGACAAATTGGGCCCATTGAGGGCCAATGACTGGGACTTCCTGGGGTGGATGCGACGCCAGGAGATTGCGTTGGAGGTCTTTTGGCTGATCGAAAAGATCGGAGAGGCGGATGGGGGGACCCCAAATGTTCGGATGGGAATGGAGAAAGACATCACCAGCACCATTGCCATTTGCTTCATCATCATCATCATCATCATCATCATCATCCTCATCGTCGTCATCGTCATCATCATCATCATCATCATCATCATGATGATCATGACTTGGAGGTGGCAGCCCCTCGCAAGAAAGATCCCGGGTAACATCTCACCCTGACCACATCTGACCACATCTCGCTGGCCTCCATTTCGCTGCGCCAAGCTTCAGGCCTATGAGGCCGAGAAAGAGGAGGACCTCCGGAAGACCAAGCAGTACGGTGACTCGCTCGCAGCGTTCGTCACAAATCATGGGTTGGGAGTTGAGACGGTTCCCAAAGACTTTCGGTATCTTATCTTGTTATCTTTATAGAGATAACACTTGAAGGTGTGAACAAAACTCTGTGAACTACACTATCGTGGCTGTAAATAATGTGGACTCTTTGCAAATAATTGGTTCAAGGAAAATGTAGGAACAAAAACAACAGGACCACACCAACAATTGCGCGTTTCTAGCGAATTTCTCGTGAAATCATCTCAAATCAACCCATGTGAATGAACCAACTACTGGCTTCCGTGGATTCAAAAATCCATTGGGTTTGTCATAATTTAGTAATTTTCCTCATCAAAAATAGGATACAAATTGACAGTAAATCCACCCTTGTCAGACAGATTCTAACCCATTGAATCCCGAATATAACCCTTGATCTATGTGTTTATAGATGATTTCCTACTGAACATTGCACTTCATATACGGAAAAAAACGCAGAAATCCAGACTTTTTACCATCAACTCTCGTGGGTTTTGAGTTTCAACCTTGAATTTTTCCAGGAATTTCCCAGCGTCCCAGGCTTCGACTACACCTGGACCTACGGCGGCCGCGCCTCCGTTCCCTTCCCCCTGCAGGGCATCTGGGCCGGCGGCGACCGCCTAGACCACGTGCGCAAGACGGGCGCGCGGGGACCGGACTTCTTGGGGCATAAGGCGTTGACGGAGCATCACCATAGAGAGCCTTGGATGCTGTTTTTTGATGTTTTTGATATTTTTGTTTTTTAAGCATATTTTTATAATTGAAGATGCCCATCCAAGTATGATCAAGTCTGGGCCTGTCGAACTTCGACTTTTGTGAATTTGGATGTTTATTCCATGGTTTAAAGGCCAACCCTTCAATGACACGGGAGACCAAGGAGCTGTTAGATGATGCGGGTGAGGAGGAGGAGGAGCGCAACCTTCATCCACATGGGATTGGTGCGTCATCAAAGCTTTGTTTTGGAGGGATCCATCTCTCAAAGATATTCAAAATGAAGATTCAACCATGTTCAACCAACCCAGTTATGGGATGTCATGTGGATTTCAGAATAGGGATTTAAGCGTTTGAAAATGGGGTATATCACCAAAAATGGCGATACGGTTTGCGGTAGGGGAAATGATAATAAAGAGTTGGATTTAGGGGTACCCTACTTTCATATATACCCTCTGGTAATTTGTTACATAGCTATAGAAAATCACAATTTTTAAGTTCGGTAAACCATCTATTTCTATGGGCCATTTTCATCCATTTTCAATAACAAACTGTTAGTTTACCAGAGGGTATATCCCATTAAGTGGATGAAACACACCCATTATATCCCATTAAATCAACTATTTCGACTGGACCATTTTCACTAGCTATGTTTGTTTACCAGAGGCTATTTTCTATACCAGAGGGTATAGTATAAACCCAAATCAATGGGGTTGATGAATGACCATGTGGCCATGTGCCATTGATCCCATGTAACTTGAGCCTTTCCAGGAGGAGCGTCTAGGAGCTCCCTTGGAACTGCCGCGACGTTTGGGAACACGGTGACGAAGAGGGGCCGGATGTGAAATCACATGGCTTTGGGTGCTGAACATGGGGGATCAACCCTTCAGATATGGCTATCTTAATAGGGAACATATGATAAACAATGTAAGTTTGGAGATGTTTGGAGGTCCACTATTTCAGACAAACCCGGTATCTGAAAATCTCGGGCAAACCCTGCAAAATGATCAACATGCCATGTCTCGAATGCACAGTTTTCGGGGTGTCTCTCATTTTGGACCAAGTCATTTGGAGCCGGAACGATGGAGTCACCATGAATGACTTGTCAGGGTACCCCTGGAAGTTTGAAAACAGGCTACCCTCTGGTAAACATAAAAAAAACTACGGAAAATCACAATTTTTATGGGTAAATCAACTATAAATAGCCATTTTCAATAGCAAACTGTTAGTTTACCAGAGGCTATCTCAAAATCCAGCTAGCATCATGCGAATTCTAGAGGCTATGGGGTTGATCCCTTTTCAGACCCAAAACCCGAAAAAATCCCATGACAAAGCCAGTTCATGAAGTGGTCATAATCTGCCCAGGAATGGGCTTGATGATCTTCTGGTAAGAAAAAAAAGTGTGGGAACCTGCTGAATTTCCCAACACCAAATAGCCCAGAGGTGAAACCCTGAAACCAGAATATGACCAATTTCAGGGAAGTATTATGTAATTACTACCAATCATCCCTCTTACAATCCCAACTATCCTTTCAATCCAATCTTTATCCTACATATATATATATATATAATCCCAAATGTTCTTCCTGATTTTTTCACAGTTTGTTCTCCCATTACTTCCTAAGATGTATTAACCGTTATTGACCCACTCTTCATCATTATTAATCATTAATCAGTCCACCATTATCACTATTCACCATGATCAACCACTATTTCTAGAATCAGTTAACTATTCACCATGATCAAACACTCTCAAACCATTAATCATTAATTATCACTATTATCATTAATCACTACCATTATCACTATCACTATTATCACTATTCACCTTTATCCAACACCATTAAATCACGATTTCCAGCGACCCCCCAGCAACGGATCCGAGGCGACTACTGCTGGCCGGACAGTCGCGGCCTGGACGTCTTCCCCCGGCTGCCGCGGCCACGGCTGGGCTCGAGGAGTTGGGTGCGGACGCACAGCAGGCGCTACATCAAGGTGGGCAGCGGATGGTGGGTGGATGGTTGGTGAAATGGTGGTTAAATGGTGGTTAAATGGTGGTTGGGAGATGGTTGAATGATGGTTGGATGGTGGGGTTGGGGGATGGTTGGATGGTTGATCACCAGGGATGAGGGATGCCCAAGTCCCTGATAAAACTGGCCACTGGCCATTGCTGGTGGCCAGGCCACCTTCAATGACGTGGTGGACTTCCGCGATTGCACGGCCTTGAATGCGGGGCGCTTGCTGTGTATGTCCGTGGCCTATACTGAAGAAGGCGCCGGCGAAAAAAACTGCAAAAACGGATTTTTGGGGCTCTGATTTGGAGGGCTAAGAGGTGCATTGCCACGCCTCTCCCTCTCTCTTTCTCATTTTTTGTTCGATGTAGTGTCATACGTTTAAGAATGATCGTATCTACGGTTTTTGGAACTTTGTGCAATCATACAGTAATGTCTTTAGATGTATGACATGGAGATGAATTCAGGTATATCAAACATGTGAGCAATAGATGACATAATATATGAACATCTTAGAGGAGGTATTATCAAGGCTATATAATAGACGGTCAATCACTTCCTGATATACTACTTACAGCAACCCCCAAACAAATAGACAAGTTGAACACCTGAAAAAATATAGATACGTATCATGTATACAATCCTGGAAACACGGTTCTATTGTTTTGGGGTTACTATATTAAAGCTTGTGGGTGTTTCTTAGCTTGAGGCTTGAGCAAACTTTAACGCGCCATAGTCCGATCATTTTGTAGAGCTACCTCGTGTGGCAAGGAAACTATTTCACCCCCCAGGATGCGGGTGGAACCGTAGAACCATGAAAAATCATGGGATTGAAACTGAGAAAACACCAGCAATTAGAGATTTATTATATATGATTTAAGATGAAAGAAGTGATGATGTACTACAAAGCCGGATGTTCCTTTTTTCAGGTGCTTATATAGTTGGGCGATGGAGTTAGTCCACTGGTTAGCAACTGGGTTGTGCCGACTCTCTTAGAACTGGCTTTACACCCATGATATCCGTTCTATATCCCCAGTTTGCCAGCTTTTTTTCTTGGTCAACTCATGTTAAATCATGTGAAACATCGTTATTTTATGTTATTTTTGGTTATATAAATCCCATGCTTTGCTGACCCTAAACCCAAGCATTTCCCCACTTTCATGGGGCCCCATTGCAGGTGTCACCGAGTGGTTGCAGCCCATGCTGGCAGCTTTGACGAAATTCTACTCCGGCAGGGCCTGGGCTGCGGGCGATACCAGGCAGGCACCAGGGTTGTCGTTTCCGAACATTGGAAGATATGGAATTAAATCATGGCCTATATGTATTGATGATGGTTTCTGTTTGGAATTACATATTGATTTGTTATTGGATGACAGGCCAGGGGTATCTACTCATTGGAAGTAGTCCCTTTCTTTTCTTGCCAGATCCCCATGTCTTGTGCTTTTTGAATGCCCGGACAAGCCCCAGCCAGCTTCGCCGGGTACACCAGGGAGATGCTAAACCATTGGAATATGAGGGCTGGAATTCTACTTGAGACGTTGGTTATGTCCCAACATGTCCCAACATACCTGGGGTGCTATCTTCATTGTCATATGATTCATCTGATAACCTGGTGAAGCTAAAGCAACTTTTTCCAAGCAAAACATCCCCTAATATTTTTCAGAGGGGTTGGTCGAAACCACCAACCAGATTTTTTAACCTCCATTATTCCAGCATATTCCAGCTGTCCAGCTATAAAACCACCAACCACTCATGGTTCCAGGGCCATGCAAACCTATGGCGCCGTCTGCAAGTTGCTGGGCGCTTTCCTGGAGCCCTCGGCCTTGTGGGCCCAGCTGAAGGCCGCCTTGGATGCGGAGTGCGCCATGGACCCGGGGGCGTTTCCAAAGGGTGCCCGGGTGGAATGGAAAAATTGGGAATTTTCCTGGGAAAAATGAGGAAACTGGGTGATTTATGGTGAAACAGCAGAATCTCATGATCGTTGTCCACATGAGAATGGCCGCGGAAGGTGGGAGAGTGGGATGTTTGCCTCGGAAAAACACTGAATGAGCACAGCTCTTTCATGGTTTGGAATGTTGACAGAGCCATCCTCAAAGTGACAGTACAGAAATCGCTGGCAAAGCTCTAGCAGCCAGCTTCAGTGACTGCATCTTTTTTGGTCACATTGAGACAACAGTAGACATCTGACTACTTCAAACATGTTGCTTTCAGGAGTGGAATGACAATCACATTTTTATTACCCTGAGTTTTTCCATGTTTTTCCAAGATGTTCTTTGATTTCCCCCCCAAAATCGCCAGTTCTCACGTTCGCCAATCGCCCTGCCACGGCCATGGTCGAAACACAACGCAGGACTTGGACCAACGCATCGCCAGCATGCGAATCCTGGCCATGTCTTTGGAGGGCCATGTGGAGGTTCTGCAATCCATCCAGCCGCCGGACGCCTGGGATGGGTCATGGAGGTAAGCAGTCAGTGAAGCCCTTGGTGGTTTTTTTGGTGCCCCCCAAGATATCTTATATATGATATATATGATATATATATATATATGATATATGTGATATCTGGAATGCATCTAGATTTGATCCATTTTTTTGGTTTCCCTATGAATTTTCCTGATCATATTCCATGATATGACCACTGTGTGAACATTGTATCTCTGTTATACACTTCTGTTATACCCCCCAGTCTACATTCAATCCCAATGATATCACATTAACTCCTCATTAAGCTTAGATGCCCATCACTATCTCGGTTATGACCATTACAACATATTACAACTTGTACAACTAGATGTTTTTTTTTCTATAGATGGATTATGATATTATAGATTGATACACATGGATGTAGATGATGGGTAGCCATTATATACAGTGTATATATAATATATATATATATATATCCATATATCATATACACATGTAGAATGAATATATATATATATATGCCATATATTCTGGTTTCATAACCATCTCCCCATGATTCCAGACCTATCCAACCATCATCCCAGTTGAGACACGCCGGGAACAGGACCCGGAGCTAAAGATGGGTCAATTGGAGCCGGTCATCCCCGAGCTCATTGAGGCCGGAGTTGCTGAGAATACCATAGGAAAACCATAGGAAAATATAGGGAAAATGATGATTTGGCCTGCATTTCTGAGTTCCCTCTATCTTGGGCTGGTTGAATATTTAACACGTTATATAAAACATGCAGCTCAAGATCTATCTGCAGGTCTCAGCCGTGATGTGTGGGGGATGGTTTAGATCTCCTTTTTTCCGATCAAGTGATGGCCAGGTTGGGAGACAAAGCCATCCTGTAGATTCGGTTTCCTGATAATAAAATTAGTATTTCTTTTTTTAGTCCATATGAACAAACAGTGCCCGGGCCTCCACTAATCTTATTATCCTGTAGTTTGTTTTTTTGGTATTTGTGATCTAGATTGATCTACTAGGAAACTGATAAGAAATAGCAATGTGGACAAGATGATAAAGAAGTCCCGGTGTTGAAAACGAACTGCTGGAACCACAAAAACTAGGGCCATTTCCAGGAGAATCATCTTCCAAAACTCCATTTTTTTTTTGGAGGATCGACCTTGACATTGGTCTGGATGTATGACTCATCAAAATCTATCAAAATCTATACAGTAAAACAAGATCATGGAGCAATATGATTGCATATTACACACAGATAATTCAATGTTCTTGGAGAAATATGATGTGAATGGTTATTATATCAACTTCGATCATCATCATCATCATCATCATCATCATCATCATCATCATATGTAATATAATATGATATGATAACTTTATCATTTATCAATAGGCCTACCACCCGGTGAGGCCATGCACAACTCGGACCTACTGCTGAGCCCCACGCCCGAGTCGCGGGAGGCAAGATGTGGCTTTCAGCTGAATTGAATCGGCCCCTGGGTGGATTTCAACTCAAAATAGTTTGTGAAACAGAAAAAACATGGAATTTGAGAATCAATAGATGATTAATTCATTAGATCTAGTTTTTTTTGCAGTTTTCAGTTGTTGATTTTGTGAAATCAGTGAAGATTTACCTCGCAAAAGATGAATTTTCATGAATTTTCCCGTTTGGGATGGGTAGAAAGATCTATGAAACCACCATACTGGCGGGTAAAAAAACCATGGTTTCTTCGAAGTTTCCCATCAATCCATGGAAGTTCAATCAATGCTTTGAAGTGACGAAAACATTCACTTCTCTTGCATAATTCAGGTGATTTGGGGCGAACACCGAACACCTCCAGATATGTTTAAGTTTAGCTTCTGGATATCCACAACTGGTTTCCCACGAATATCTTGGCGATTCTGTGGGCCCATTCTGGCTACCCACATGGATAAACGCTATCCAACAGCCCAAAAAAAATTGGAGACGTCCAGCATCTTGCAGGTGATGTGGACGGTTCTCTTTTCCTTCCTGGAACCTTTGGGGGCCTTCCTGACGGACGCGCCGGGTGTTTGTTTTTGGGTGTATCCGGGGGTGCATCCCGCGTTGGATCACATTTGAAGCAGATGACGTAGAGAGTCCTTTATCGGATAGCAATTGGTAGTTTTCTGCTAGAAATTGGTTCTTTCGTTTTGCAGAACCTCACTGAAGAGGTTCTCAGACCTTGAGGCTTGGGTTTAGGGGTGGAGAGGTAGGGCTGTGGGTCATTGTGGGTCCATTGGTTCCCCGATTTTTACACCAAGAAAACATGGAAAAAATCACTCGCCGCCGGCACTTTGCCAAGCGGATCAAGTATCTGCAGCGCAGCGACTTCTGCCAAATCCAAAGAAATGCTTCGAGGCTCCAACAACTCTGAGGGGGGCCTTGAAGGGTCTTGAAACAAGCGTCCTGAGTCAACGGCTCCTCCAATCCAACCTAGCAATTGGAAAATCCATGAAAATCCACTCTAAATGGAAGTTCCAATAGGATCCAATAGGAACATCGTCTATAAATGGGTGAGTTTCCATTGCCAAATTTGATTGCCAGGGGGTCGAACATGCAGTATTTTTTTAAAGGACCCTTTCCAAAGGCTGGTCGTCCTACTGAAACCATCTGCTGTTGGTCCAAAGAATTTTTCCCTAATCAAATCTGCTGATTGGTGGTTTGGAACATGAATTTTATGACTTCCCATCATATTGGGATGTCATCCTTCCCGTTGACTTTCATATTTTTCAGAGGGGTAGGTCAACCACCAACCAGTCTGGGTTTGTCCAACTGGAATTGCCGAGCCGATGGACTGGAGATTCTTGGCCTCAACGGGGAGCCAAATTATTGGAAGATTGGCATCTGAATATGGGGATAACTGGACGATTTTCACAAACCGTTGGAATGGGGCACCCGATCGATGTTTAGACACTAAGATACGGCTATGGATCGATACCACCAGCTTTTGGGGTTCTCGAATTTCGACTCCAGACCGGACTCCAGACCTCCCGGAAACCTTTTTCAATTATACGAAGGATGGCAAATTTGCAGGAACCATATAGCAAATTTGCAGGAACCACATATATATATAATAATAATAATAATAATAATAATAATAATAATAATAATAATAACTGGCTGTTAAATCAATGGTGTCCGATCGACCTTCCCATCAACCAACTCATTCATTCACACTTTTCATAAATGGTCATCACTCATCACTTTTAGCCCTTTTTACTAATCAATTTCACCATGTTTCACCATTTTTCATGATTTTCATCACACTCCCAGGCCAACCGTCCCTCAGTTTTCCAAGCGCGCCAGGTTTTTTAACCTTTTGCATTTGGTTACCGGTGCACTGCACCCGTCAGAGCAGCTACAGCTATGCCCAAATCCTCGCTGAGAGCGACTCGACGAAAGCGACAAATGGCATTTTTGGAGCAGCAAACCTGGTGAACTAGCAACAAGTGGGATTGACCCAACAGAAACAGTGAAACAGTATAGCATATTTCAAGAAAGATACAGGGCATATATCAGCCACAAATCAGACGGGTGATTTGATATTTGGTCAACAAATGAAGCGATCTGTCGGTCGGTCCGGTGCCAGGTTCTCCGTGGGTTCCCTCCGTGGGTTCTTCCGCAGCGGAGATGAGTAAACCAATGGATTGATGTGTTGGAAAATGGCGAACGGTTTCACCATGGTTTGTACATCCAAGATGATCTGGTTGGTGGTTTGGGAATGTCATAATCCCAACTGACGAACTCCATCATTTTTCAGAGGGGTTGGTTGAAACCACCAACCAGATATATAATATTATAATAACCATCCATTAACCATCCATTAACCACCATTAACCACCATTAACCATCCATCAACCATCCATTAACCATATATGTTCCCTCCATTCCGGAACATCCTGGGAATCGTTCATTTGGAAATCATTGAGGTCCGATTTGATCGTTTCCTCCGATCAAGGCTTGTTCGATCTGGCACGGCACATATATCAAGTAGTACCGGCAGGCCCCAGTCTACTGTAAAGCCCAAGTATTGTTGCTTGAGCCAAAACTTCTAGGGATTTACCCTCTGGTAAACTAACATAACTATGGAAAATCACCATTTTCAATGGGTAAATCCAGTATAAATGACCATTTTCAATAGCTTTGTGTACTTTTTGATCTTTTTTGCAACTTTTAGTGGCCAAACTACTGATTTCTAGTAGTGAACACTCCAAATCGGCCACTTTCCTGAGGCAGTTCCGTGCCCAAAGTGATCTATGACGCCTTGCGCGAAGCGGGAGCACTGGTGCAGACGCACTTGGAAACCTTGCAGGCACGGCCGCTGGGATCTATATTTCATCCACTAAGAAACAGGACATTTAGCCCGGGATCAATGGGTTTATAACATGTTATAACGACTTACTACCCTCTAGTAATGAAACATGGCAATGGAAAATCCACTATTTCTAGATGTTTTTTCTCGGTAAACCGCAGTTCAAACAAGAATTCCCAGCATGCGACGTTTGATTACCAGAGGGTATCAACCGTTCATGTTCCATTAATATTGCATTCGTATTCCATTCACATTCCATTCATATTCCATCATATCACCACTGGTTGGTGGTTTGGAACATATTTTATTTTTCCATATATTGAGAATGTCATCATCCCAACTGACGAACTCATATTTTTCAGAGGGGTAGGTCAACCACCAACCAGACCATATGTTGGTGGTTGCACTCCCCAAGCCACCTGGTTCCGTTGAGAAGTTGAGCCTTCAGGAAGCCAACCGCCTAGCGGAGCAGCGGCAAGCTGATTCCAGCGCCAGGATCGACGAGAAGACGCAGGCGATGAAGGCGCCGGCTGCGGGATGATAACAACATCCCGCTGGGTCCGAGGGTTGCCAACATCTACCCTCTGGTAATTTAACATAGCTATTGAAAATGACCATTAATAGTGGATTTTCCCATTAAAAATGGTGATTTTCAATAGCTATGTTAAATTACCACAGGGTAATGGTTGCTAAAAAAACATCTGAACAAAACATGTTTTTAAAAGCATAATATGATGTTACCAACCATTAGATTCTGATTTGAAATGCTGATTCCTTATAGCAACATATAACAACCATTATGAAAAAATGGTTTCCCATGGCTGATATAATGGTGCTTCGTCGCCACATTTTATGGAACAATTATGGTGGGTAGCAGATGAGACGATCTTACAGTGATAGGGCAGCCGGGCATATAGGCGGAGAATCGGATTTGGGGCTTAGTCCCCTATTATTTCCCCACTATTTCCGCATCATTTTCCTGTTATTTCCCAATTAGTCCCCTACTATTGCCATATTATTCGAGAACCATACAAAACCAGATTATATATCCTGGAAATAGCTAGGGATCCATGGGGGGTCTGAAAAAGGCTCCAGCCACATTGTATGGGAAAATGGTGCTTTAGCCTACAATACATGGAGGTTTTATCAACGATGGTGGCTAATATATGCAATTTCGGATATTAACCAATCAGATGATGATTCTCAGATGATATGGGGGTGTCTGAACATGTGGTGTGCCCCAAAGTAGCGATTTTACAGGAGAAATGATGAATTAGGAATTAGAAATTATTAGATTTGGAGGTTTCCCCTAAATTTTCATTTGTTATTACAAATCCATGTCGATGGTGTGATTCTTTGAAGGCCTAAGTTTTATTTAGGTCGAAGTTTTATTTGAAACCCAAAAACTCATCACGAAACAAACAACTAGCAACGTTTTGAGTACCGTATAATTGTTGTAACTTTCAACTGCCAACAAAAATACGGCGTTGGCACCTTAGGACATTGGTTATCTACTATGATGGGGCATATGCCAATAGTTCCTACATTACTTACTTATACAACTGAGTAATGTATATATTCATGTATATATATATATACATATATGTAATCATACAAATATATATATATATACATATGCATATACATAGATATATAGATACATAGATACATAGATACATAGATACATAGGCAGACAGACAGACAGACAGACAGACAGACAGATAGATAGATTGATAGATACTATATATAGACAGATACATAGATACATGGATACATAGATAGATAGATAGACAGATAGATTCATAGATAGATAGATAGATAGACAGATGGATACAAACATACAAACATACAAACAAACAATCATACATACATACATACGTACATACATGCATACATGCATGCATACATGCATACATGCATACATGCATACATGCATACACACATACAGGCATACAGGCATACAGGCATACATGCATACATGCATACATGCATACATGCATACATGCATACATGCATACATGCATACATGCATACATGCATACATGCATACATGCATACATGCATACA
>Ga0126342_10004927_pt1 | contig 23070 bp, 21 predicted proteins | sample Cyp1metagenome_FD_92528 | JGI IMG/M metagenome (GOLD analysis project Ga0126342, IMG submission 92528) | Coral microbial communities from Lord Howe Island, Old Settlement Bay, Australia - Cyphastrea 1 metagenome | ecosystem: Host-associated > Invertebrates > Cnidaria > Coral ...
AGCCATGGCAGGCTGGGTCCGTCATTGAATGATAGCAAATGAAATGATAGGAACTTTGACAGGCAATCCGTGGCATTGTTGATCTAGAATCTAGCTCAACCCATGCCATGCATCCCAGAAACAATATGACTGGAACTGGAACCGCTCCAAGATATCTAAAAAATAATCCGAATACGTGCAATACCCGACGCCAAGCAAAAGGGATTACGCCATATTACACCACAACTTCATAGTTTTTGTTTTTTGATAATGTTCCCTGGAAAATCAACCGCGTGTTTGCTACACGCCAGCAATTTCCCATCCTGTCGTTTTGACTGTGCCCTGAGAAGTGCGGAGTCATCATGCAGGTCAACGAAATGCTAAATGGACATATTATTGGAATTGCATGTTGCATCCTTCTTGTTGACATGAAGTTTGATACCTTTTTTGTAAATTAACGCGGCTGGCTGGAAAATCCCCCGCAAATGGAGTTTTCTACCTGGGAAAATCATGTATCAATGGGGGATTTTCCAGCAAGCCACCTTTGATGACCGGACGGTAGATCACTTTGAATGTCACAACTAGACTTTCAAAAGCATTGGATTTTTGACATGGTGCAGTTCTTATCGAAGCGAGGGAGTGCACCCCGCTGCACAGCTGCGGTCACCAACACTTGGCCAAGTATAATCGATGTAATTAGTTCATGCCTTTTGTTCCTGCACAGGAAGATGTCCTTTTCTGTAAGTGCCTCGAATCCCCCCCGAAAGTATCGTAAACAGAAGAATTGATAGTGGATTTGCTATGATTTGCTCGTACATCTACTACACACATCTGTACACACCATGGAATCCCAATAAATCACGGAACACTTGCAGGACTTCCCTCAGAAAAAACACCGCTCAGGCAGTGTCCCCAGCATGCAGCACTCATTGTGGCTGTCTTTGGTGCCGCGCCGCAGTTTCTGCGTCATGTTGCTGTGATATTGTGATATTGTTGCAAGATATTGCAAGTAATATATTGGCTCTGTTTGAGGTGACATGACGGCATGCCCCGACAGGACTCGCGCGGTAAGGTGGTTTTGCGCCTTGTGCGGATGCTACGGTGATCATGGGGTTGGGGTGGGGTGGGTTGGGGCCAATAACGTCACTTGCACTGCGCACTTAAACGATACTACGCTGTCGGCGCTTCTGCACGCTGCCCATGTGACGCTGTCAGAGTTGCAGGCCAACGGTGTGAGATTACGCTCTCGGTGTGGGATTGAACGGTGCAAGCCAAAGGTAATTATCTGGCGTGTTGCCGGTGCCGGTTGATTGGTTTTTTTGGCCAGTTCAAAAAGAAAGCCCTCGCAAAATAGGTTGCCCTTTTGACTTGCACAAAATGTTGTGCTTGCTGTCGTGCTTCTGGCAACTAACCAGCAGTTGCTGCTTGGCGCTTGGAATGCTATAGTTTGGAAAAAAGCGGACGCTCGCGTCTTGCCAAAAGCTCAACCGAATGACTTTGATGCCAAAAGGGTCATGAATGGACCAAGCTGAAGGTTGCTTGGAAAACTTAGGCCGACCCTGGCGTTCGCAAACAGTTGTGTGGTGTTTGGGGAATCACAGTTGGATAGGCTGTGGCACCACTAGCACCAGTGCAAAAAGTGTCAAAAGCCAGGGAACAAGACAAGTCAAAGGGATTTGTAAATGACACAAGATGACACAACAAAATGCGTAATTATCTGTTCGATGAAATTGAGGTTTCGATGACACAAATCTGCTGTCAATACTAACAATAGTACGAGTCCTGTCTGTGCGGTACCTTGTTTGACAGTATATAACATTTGGTACTAAAGAACCCATAGTTGTCCATCATGTTCCCTCTTATGTGCTGGCCAGATCTGGCTGGTTGTTACCCCACGCACCTATGGATGTTTTCCCATATAGGTCGCGGCAGACCAAGTTTTTTTTGCCTTGGAATGCTTGATGTATTATGTGTATATGTATATATATATAATATATATGTGTGTGTATGTGTATATAAATATATATATATATATATTATATATACATATAATATAAGATGATTATAAGATGTCCTTTGGGATCTTTTGTGTGACCACAGTGTTAGGTTGATTTTCCTCAGTTTCTTGACTTTCAAATGTCACATATTTCCATGGGGAAGTAAACTGCATGTCGTGCCTTTTCGCACCTTGCTTGACAGATAGATCAGGGCATGCCAACGAACACTAAAGATCCGCCTTTGGAAATGGGTTCCCCTTTGCCATTGCCCCATACCTAGGCCTTCCGCAGGCCGTTTTTTCAGCCCGAAACTGTTCAGGCTGATATTTTAGCCCGAAGGGAATCTTTTCGCCTGGGGTGTTTTTTTCTGCCCGATGGTGTTTTTAGTGATTTTGATGATGTTTGGTTAAGATGCCCACTAACACTATATACAGTATTGTTGGGATACCATGGGGTAAAAACCACACGGATGACAGCGTTAAAGAAGTTTCCTGTTTTAAAAAACATGAATTTCCGCCCGAAAAAAAAAAAATAAAATTTCAAAACCAGAAAAAAAAAGCGAACATCACCAACAGAGCATTTCTTTTCACCTGGATCGTCCACCAGGATCTTATCAGAATACCTCAAAATATTGACAAAATCACTTTCCGCCTGAGGTTTCCTTTTCTGCCCGGAAAGTCCGCAGGCTGATATTTGAGAAAAGGCTGAAATTAAGTTCGTGATAGATAATCCACCAAATAGTTTTGCTACGATTTGCTTAAGCATTCTGGGTCTACATACCTCAAATTGCTGTTTGTTTTGGATTATTGGAAACTTTGCGCTGTACAGGCTACGTGGGAAAATGTCAATATTGTAAATATTGTTTGCCTCAAAATGTTCATTGGACAGCTTGCAAGTGACAGATCGGTGAACCTGTCTTAGGACATCAAAAGAATTGTTACCGGAGATATGTTCCAACGAGTTTTGCCAGACCATTTCCGTAAAGTTCATTTGGCACACCAAAATTCTGAGGTGACCATGACGACGGTGGGGTACGGCGATTACTATCCCACATCAATCGCAGGCTACTTTATTGTCTCCGTTCTGACCATTGTCAGTGCTACTTGGAGGAGGATGATTCAAGGATGGTTCTGTCATGAGTTCTGACATGTCAAACCAGCAAACTAGCATCATGTTGAGATGGGAATTGAAGCATCGTCACTTGGTATCCGGTGGTTGCTTAGTTTCATTGCATATAAGCAAACATGTTCTATATACAGTCTGAAACGGGATAGTGCTCCCCAATACACGCATGCACACACATGTGTACAACTGTGTACACATGTATACACATGCAGCTGAAGGAGTCTCGGACCCCCATCGATTATTCTGACAGCGGGGTTGATCCCTTTTTTTGTTCTAAGGTTCTGTTCTTGGCCCTTCCAGTTGGCATCATTGGAAATGAGTTCACTTCGTGCTGGCAACAGCGGACACGAGTCCCGCGCTGAGAATTGCTGGTGCAGGGCCTTGTGACCATGGAACCTGGTGAGCCGGAAAAGGCACACGGAATTAAAAGGTTGTGGATGCTCACACACCGCCACTTACCATTTTTCAGGGCGCATCACTAGAACCAATATCCCATCAACCTCCCATATTCACATGATCCTGTGTGTTGAGCATTCCTTGAGAATTCCTGGGAGGCTTTGATGTAGTGAGCATGGATAGGATCCCGATTTTCTTCCAATTTTTTGAGCTTAACTACTAGCTGGTATTGCATCCATTTTTCTTTTTGTATGGAGATTTTTTTCCAACCCCCGACGTGTATTGAAGGGCAACTTCCAACAAAACAGCCTAGGATATCCTAGGATGTTATTCCTCCAACGTTGACCAACGTTGATGTTCTTTTTGTTTTATTTCATTACATTATCGTTGCATATGGTTCCTCTTGCTAACAATGATAAGACATAAGACATGATAAGAAAGCGCCACTTGTGTGAATGATTATGATCAAATTGATTTTGAGCACAATATGCATGCACTTTGTCAATCTTTGTTAGGGGACCCAGTGAAAGTATCGATTCTTCCAAGATTTGCCAAGCAATAACAACCTCAAGCCCAAGATTGTGATTTATATTGCCTGTGGCAAGCTGCGGCAGCGGGGCACATTTTTGGTGGCAGCGCCTGTAAGAGGCTGGGCGTTTTTGAAGGTTTTCTTCCATTGGTTTGCTTCGTTTGGTCACTTTTGGGGTGGGGTTGGTTGGGGGTGGGTTGGGACAATAACGTCCTTGCACTTGCACGCTTTGATGCTACGCGATGCGAAGGTCCTTTCCTGCTACGTCATAAGGTTCGGGTGGGGTTGGTTGGGGGGTGGGTTGGGGCAATAACGTCCTTGCACTTGCACACCTACTTGGTGCTACGTCGGCTGCGTTAAGTCAAACACTTTACTTGATGCTACGTCATGTTTTCACCCAACTTCATGCACTTTCGGCAGCCACAACGTTTGACATGCCGGAACGCGAAAACAGTCCGAAGTGCTGCACTGCAGGGGTTGCCGAAAACCACTTCGATCGGAGACCCTTACAAGGTTTTTGGACGTGTTGCTGATGTCAAGTTCCAAAGACCTCGCAAAAACACACCAATTTTTGAGAATTCAATAAAGGTGCATGAAGGACTTTCAAAAAGGCCTAGCCTCTTACGGGTGCTGGCACCATGTTTTTAATGAAAGTAGGGAAGGGTGTTCCCTGTCAAACTGGTTTAAAATGCATCTTATTTGAGGGAGCTGACTTGAGGTTTTTGAACACTCATATCATATATCTCTATTGTTTTTCCTGATTTTCAACATTAATAGTTCCTGGTTGTGCGTCAAAATTAAGGCCCCAAAGCTTGAGACTTGGAAACAAGAAGCAACAATCAATGTGTGTGTGAGTCCTCGGCGTGCAGCCAAGATCCGGCCGTACTGGTTGAAGCTGCTGGTCAATTACAAAAATATGATTTTGCAATTTGATGTGCCAAGCACAGATGATCCATAAGGTCTTGTTCAGAAATACTAGGCCAAACATCGATGGCTAATCATCCGTTTCCCATACATGGCAAGGCTCTCGCTTCGGGCCCCCACTGTAACTAGCACTTTTCCTACGTCTACGTATTGGTACGTCCTACTAGCAACTAAAATCTCGTTACAACGCACTGCCACGTAGTAGGATCATCATCATCATGACCGTCATGGTCATTATCGCCATCACCAACAGACATATTTCATCACTGTCGTCGTCGCAATCATCATCATCGTCATCATCAACATCGTCATTTTCAACATCAAAAACATATATATATATATATGTACATATATAATATATAGACATAAATATTTATGACCAGCACCATCATCATTATTAGCATCATGACAATTATTTGCAACATCATCCCTATGATCATCATTGTCGTCATCATCATCACCATCAACATATTTTTCTTCTCCTGATTGTTATTCATTTTCATTTTCATCACTATCATGAACTGATCATCATGATCACTGTCATCATTACTGTCATCACCATTAACATGATCATCATCATCATCATCATCATAATCATCATCACCAACACCATCACCATCAACAACATAATCAACAAGACCAACAAGACCAACAAGACCAACAAAACCAACAACAACAACAACGACGACGAGGACGACGACGACGACGACAACAACAACAACAACAACAGCACCAGCACCAGCACCAGCACCGCCACCACCACGACGACCACCACCACCACCACCAACAACAACAACAACAAAAAAAGCACAACTACCACCACCAACAACAACAACATCATCAACATTAGCAACAACAACAACAGCAACAACAACAACATCATATATCTGATCGTGTGGCATCATGTTGCTGTGCAAGTGCAGGAGGTGATCTGATAGCAGGGCATCATGCCTGTGTGCAAGTGCAAGAGAAGATCCCATAGCGTAACAGAATGTGCATATAGTCCCTTCGTGTCCCTGTGCCAAGAGCCAAAGGACGCTATCACACCCACCGCACCCCACCCCACCGCACCCCTAGCCCAGAGCAAGAGGAAGAGCATGAGTAAGAGCGAGAGTACGAGTCAGAGGGTGTGAATTATGTTAACACTGAGAATGGTGGTACGAGAAAAAGTAGTTTTGGATGTGTAGTTCCAGTGAACGTTAACATCCCACCCCACCCCGCCCCAACCCCAACCCGCTGCTCTTGGATGTGTAGTTCCAGTGGTCGTTAACATCCCACCCCAACCCCACCCCGTTGTTCTTGGATGTGTAGTTCCAGTGAGCGTTAACATACCGCCCAAAGTGATGCATCATTGGGTGCCCAAAGTGGGCGTCCAAAGTGTGAGGAGTGTGCGATTTTTAAGGGGTGCCCAAAGTGTTGCGTCAGAGGGTGCCCTAAGTGATGCGGGTGCCTCCATAGTATCCCAGTTGAATATTACATTTTTGGGGATCACCATGCTCAGACAGACCCACATGATCCATGATTATGCTAATCTCATCCAACCTCATTTCTTTTCACCAGATCGGTGATCGCTGAGGTCTTGCTGCTGACCAGAGCACAGATGCTTGACCTTGATGCTACCTCTGGGATACACTGGGATGGATGGATATATAATATGATATGAATATATATGATATATAATAAATTATATTATATTGTATTATATTATATTTTATTAAATCATATTATTTCGTATTATATTCTATCGTATTATAATATTGTGTATTATATTTTATTTTTATTATATTATAGTATATTGATATTATATTATACTAATATTATATTAGATTATATTATATTATTATATTGTTTTATATTACATTATTTTGTATAATATTATTGTTTAGTGTATGATATTATATTGTATTATTATTGTATTGTAATATATTTGATTCTATTATATTGTATAATATAATATTTTAGTGTATGATACTATATTGTATTGTATTATATTTTTCATATTATATTTATTTGTATCTATTATTTGATATTGTAATATATTTTATTCTAGTATATTGTATTATATTTTATTATAGTGTATGGTATTTTGTTTTATTCTATCATATTGTATTATATTAGATTATTCTGTATTATATGTTATTGTTTGTTATTATGTTTTATTATGTTATATGTTTTAAATATTATATTTTATGTGAATATACATATATATATATGTATATATAATTCATTTATTTTATTTATTGTATATTTAATATAGGTTTATTGTATTATACAGTACTATATATTGAAATGCGGTCAGGGTGTTGAATTCCCCAGGTAGATTTGGAACTTTTGTGAGTCAGACACTGTGATTATGCGTTAATTCATCATAATTATTACTATTCCACATGAAAAATGCACATCATCTTGGAGCATGCTGCTTTTTGAATGCTGTGACTGTGATATTGGCAAGGGAAGTACCCCAAGGCTTTTTCCAAGGTGTTGCCTAGGTTGGCCAAAACGGTAAGATCATTGAGCAAGTGCTGTCCCTTCCCAGCGTACAGTAATTGGACCAAAATACGCCACAATTTGATATTTGGGTTCCAGCTGCAAAAACACCCATGATTCGAACATTTGTGAATATGTTTCTTGAGGTACAGTATATAATTTGTATACCTGTATGCAATTGTATGCACCCATTTGTCTTAACCAATCAGGTATCCTTTTTTCAGGCAAGCCATCGGTAAGGTCTTCCGCGGCCCCGTGAAGGCGAGAAATTGAGAGCCTCAAGTTCGTCGGAAAACATACCCTTTGGACATTTAATAGTTTGCGAAGCCATGGCCCATTTAAATCCACTTAGTTCAATGGTCTAAATCTACATACCTATATCAAACATGTGTGTGCATTTTCCATAGCAAACCGTTGAATTACCAGAAGGTAGTTCAGAAAGTCTTCTCGTTCAGGAAATGTTTGGCAAAGTGGGGCTACAGCGCCTCCGATGTGAAGATTCTCTTTGAATTCATGGACGTGGATGGTGATGGGAACTTGAACCTCAATGAGTTCATGGAGCTATTTCACCAGACACTAAGCCGCACCCACTGGGGCACCGCCGTACAAAGAGGAGATTTGCCTCTGTGTTCGAACCCCAACCTTTAATTCATACGGAGCTAGACAATACTCAATACTCCCTAAACAAAAAGTAGGTCTTGTATTACAGCCCCTGGGGCTGGAACAATCGCACATGGCATTGAACAGAAACAGGCCAGACTGCATCATGAATTGTCAGACACTTTGTTTTACTTTCCGTTTCGGGCTGCATAGACAGAATGTTGCAAATCGGTTCAGTCCATACCTCAGGTGCTGGGTCTGTGACACTTTTTCGTTAATCTTGATACCTGTGCTCCAAGAAAAAAAATATCTAGGTGCTGATCTCTTATAATTTATATCTTGGCCAAGGTCGTTTTATTGCATATGTGTATCTGTATGTATATATATATATGTGTGTGTATATGTATATATATATATACAATTATATACATTGACACTGATGTTTGAAGTCAGATATGCTGAATCCAGGATGAGAATTGGCATCACGACGGACAGCGCAGTTGATCTATTCCAAATGCTGCTCGGTTGATTTATTTTGATGTTCGAGCGCATTTGAGCTGCACTTTATGCATGGCACTTGCCGGTGGTTGCGGCACAACCTAAAGATGGGTGGCCAGTGCCTTTTGACGTCAGCGGTTTCATCTTGTAGTATCCTTTGTTATCCTTTCCTTTCTGTCTCTCTCCCTCTCCCTTTCTCTTTTTCTTTCTATTTATTTGTCTTTATTTGTCTCTGTTTTTTCTTTTTCTCTTTCTCTTTTTCTTTCTCTTTCTCTTTCCTTTCTCCTTTCCCTTCTCCTTTCCCTTTCTCTTTCCCTTTATTTTCCTCTCTCTCTCTCTCTCTTTCTCTCCCCATCTCTCTTTTACAGCTAATGTAGGAATGTAGGAAAAGCGGAGAAGGTAGCTGAAGGAATATAGAGTCATATAGTGACGGCCAGGTTTGACGATGACCAGAGCGGCACCATTGAGTACGACGAATTCTTGCGGCACATTTTTCCTGAGGAGTATGTCAAGGCAGGGGTTCCTAAACGATCTTGGGGGGTGAACGTGGGATAAGTCATGAAGGTAAAAAGTGGTAGGTATAGTTCCAAGAGGGTAGATTGCATTATATACATATATTTCGTTCAATTCTCCAACATGACAATGACTTGACATGATTTTGAATAAAACTTTCATGGATATATAAAACCAGCCAGCTTTTGAGCTGCGAATTGACCAATCCAAATACTGGAGCGATTCCATTTGCCTTCCTGGGCCGGGGAACCATTTGAAAATGGGGCATGCTGAGGCCATTTTTCAAGGTTGCAGGGGGTGACCAAGCTTTACCAAAGCTGGGCTACCTACAAGTTTCCTACAAGCAATATCAAGCAATGTCATTTTCCAACCAAAGCCCCTCAGTGAACAGCCGGCGCCAGGGGACACAGAAAGGAATGTCCATCCAGTTGTCACGGAGTCGCGTGGGAGAACCCGGGCAGATCGGGCAGGATGTGGGCAAAGGAAAGCTGCACAATATGAATGGTTTTTGATGTTTTATGGGTATTGCTGGGACAAAACTATTGAACTTATTTGAATAGATTTAAATGTATATCATTTACATATATATATATACATTCAAATAAGTATATACATTAATATCTTTATATACACACATGTGTATATATATACACGATTTAAATACATGCATACATGCATGTATGCATATAATTGCATATACTGTATATACAATTTAAAATATAGTATGTTTTTTAATACTCCGGGTACATATATATATACATGCAATTAAAGGACCGGATAACCCCACATGTCAACTTCTTCCAACAAGTCACAAAAGCAAGGTGAAGACGGAATGGGAAAGGCAGGCAAGAGACATGAGATGGTGAAAGGTACGTATGAAAGACTTGCGTGTGAGAGAGTTGCTTGTGTATATATCTGTATGTGTGTATGTGTGTGTGAACCATCTGAAGAGATGTAAAACTTCTAACCTGTTTGATTTCCAGGCTCCTCGTTTTGACTTTGTGTTTTTCATTTCAATTTGCGCGGGACCCAGGCGCGCCACCAGAGCCAACCCAGTGCCATAAGTGCCACACCTGCCCCGCAAAGTGAAGGTCGATGTCACCAAGTGCCACGCGTGCCACGCGAAGTGAAGGTGAATGTCACCAAGTGCCATGCTTGCCACACAAACAGCCGCGGTGACAACGGCGTCAAACGGGACCCAAGCGCGCTAGCAGAGCCAGCCCAGTGCCATAAGTGCCACGCCCGCCACGCAAAGTGAAGGTCGATGTCACTTGCCAGTAAGCCGTGTTTGTGTGAGAGTTGTGTGTGAGTAAGTTGTGTGTGAGCAAGTTGTGTGTGTGTGTGAGTAAGTTGTGTGTGTGAACAAGTTGTGTGTGAACAAGTTTTGCGTGAACAAGTTGTATGTCAGCAAGTTGTGTGTGAACAAGTTGTGTGTGAGGTGAACAAGTTGTGTGTGAGCAAGTTGTGTGCGTGGACAAGTTGTGTGTGAGTAAGTTGTGTGTGTGTGTGGACAAGTTGTGTGTGAGCAAGTCGTATGTGTGAGTAAGTTGTGTGTGAGAAGTTGTGTGTGGACAAGTTGTGTGTGTGTGAGAGTAAGTTGTGTGTGGACAAGTCGTGTGTGAGGAAGATGTGTGTGAGCAAGTTGTGTGTGGTCAAGTTGTGTGTGTGTGCGTGGACAAGTTGAATTTGTGCAAGTTTTGTGTGAGCAAGTTGTGTGTGCTCAATGTGTGTGAGTAAGTTATGTGTGGACTTGTTGTGTGTGAGGAAGTTGTGTGTGTGTGGACAAGTTGTGTGTGAGCAAGTTGTGTGTGAGGAAGTTGTGTGTGAGCAAGTTGTGTGTGAGTAAGTTGTGTGTGAGGGGAAGGCGGGAGGAGGCCGAGGAGGAGGAGCAGAAGGCAGGCGGGAGTGCACAACCAAAACCAAGAACCCCACACAAAGATGTGGAAGAAAGGTAGCATTCCGGAGCGGAGTGTCGATGATTGCTGAGGAACTCACCAAGCACCACCATATTCATTACATTTCACCCTGGAATTCATAAGGCCCTACAAAAGGAGGCCGCTCTACAGAGGCCCTATTCTGAAGTAAAGGCCTAAATTCAGCAAACAAGATTTGTAGCATATATCCTGACATATATATATATATATATAACAATTCTCCAAGCACACCATGTCCAGCTAAGGGTGTGAAAAGATGCTTGCAAATTGCAAATACTTTGCAACTTTTGCTAAATATTTCACCCGAAAAAAACTAATGTTTTTTTGCAGGGGCCCCATTCCACACCATATTTGGGCCTTCTCACGCCAAAATTGGGCCTTCCAACGGTTTTTTGAAGCCTTTCCATGGGTATTCCACGGCCATTCCACGGCCTACCTTTTTCTGTGACTTCTTTAATCATCCTAATTCTTTTCTGGGGTCTCGAGATCTCATCATGATGGGTTCACTGGTCACATGTTCCCGAACCTTGGGCCTCCACAGAAGCAGTTATATAATCAGGCCTGGAAGGGGACCTGTGGTGAAACCCGATTTCGGGCCTCTACTTTTATTGAGGGTCGAGGCCGTACAAAAGGAGGCTGTTGACGGCCAAGGTTCATTACCACAAGGGGAGCAGCGAAAGCAGAACAGGAACATATGGAATATTGGGTGACTAGATATTCAGTCGGACATACACCAGTGGTTTATGACATACCGTAGCCCACAACTCTTGATGTTTTCTTGCTTCTCTTGTTCCACCCTTGCCCGGGATCATGTACCAGCCAAATATACCCAGGATATCCATTGATTCCCACGGCCCATGGCCAATACTGTAGTTCCAGGTAGTTGGACCACGGCTTATAGACGGCCGAGTGTTTTCATGCAATTTTTGCCCAAACAGTGTGTCCACACTGAGGGGTTCTTACGGTAGGAGTTAAGGCGGGTGCTTGAATTGATCAAAGTGCCCCATTTGGATTCCGGCTTTTTTCCTGCTAATTCTTTCATTAATTGCTTTTTTGACATGTCCAAGTGTATTTCGACTGCGCAGGCTCGCACAAACTCTGACGCGCGACGAGTTTTCTTACTTGAGAATGCTTGCATAAAACGGCTCTTATGACATGTCCAGGCAGTTCGATTGCGCAGGCTTGCAATAGTCGGATCATGAACTTTGAACCAGCCCTAAAGAAACCCTAAACCAACCCAACATAACAAACCCTAAACCAACCCTAAACTAAATAACCCTAAACCAACCCTAAATAAGCCGTGTAAACCAACTTTAAATAAACCCTAAACCAACTTTAAATAAAACCCGAAACCAACCCTAAACAACCTTGAACAACCCTTAAACCAACACTAAATAAACTTTCAATAAACCCTAAACCGAAACCAACCCTAAATAAACCCTAAACCAACCCTAAATAAAACCTAAACCAACCCTAAATAAAACCTAAACCAACCATAAATAATTTTAAATAAACCCTAAAGCAACTTTAAATAAACCCCAAACCAACCCTAAATAAACCGTAAACCATCCCAAAACACTAATTAAACCATAAACCAACTCGAAACCAACCCTAAATAAACCCTGAACCAACCAACACTATGATAGCATCCAATGCCACTATTTAGACCCATTTTGGTTGTGTTTCAACAATCGGTGAACAGTGCAAATGGCAAAATTTAGCTCCAAATTTCAGCAAACTACAAGTTCTTGCTCCAAAATGTAGCAAATACCAAGGAAAAATGCCCCAGACTGAAAAACAAAAAATAAGTAAACAGAAATCTGCACCCATAGATCTACATAGAAGGTCCTGCTGCTGTACTTGCGATCATGTTTAAACTCATTTGTTACTGTTCCATAGCTACTGTTGCTTGTACCTGCTACATTGGCTTCCTACCCCCACACTGTTTGGGGTCTCTTGCCAGTGTAATCATGTTTGTTAGCGCATGTGCTTGCTTCTACGTCACGTATGGGTTGGGGCTGGGGTGGGGTGGGGCGGGACAAAAACGTTCATGTCACCCGTTCTTGTTACGGTATGATTGGAGTCTGTGGACACGCACTTGGCGCTAGGCCACACGATCCTTTCACATGCACTTTGCACCCGCGCTCGACACTACGCCAGAAGATTTTCTCTTGCACTTACACACGCACTTGACATTAGGATCTTCTTGCGCGCTTACACATGCATTACTTGACGCTACGCCGCTACGCCGTAGGATCTTCTCTTGCACTTGCACACACACTTGACATTACCCCACAAGATCTTCTCTTGTACTTGCACACGCGCTTGACGTTACACCACAATATCTTCTCTTGCACTTGCACACGCACCTGACGCGACGCCGCAAGATCTTGTGTCATGCGCTTGCAGACTTGATGCTATGCCACAAGAACTTCTCCTGCACTTGCACGCGCACTTGACGCTACGCCACAAGTCATTCAAGTGTGCACGCACTCGTATATGCCACAAGATCTTTTGCACTCGCACACGCACGTGACGCTACGCCATGAAACCGCTTTCGGAACTGCAAGCAGTTGAGAAAAAGGACGGGCATGTGGCATCACTTTTTGAATGTGAACCGTATGATCCAACAATGGACATGGCGTCAGAGTGTCTTACCTTGCTCACCACGGATAAACGGCTTTGCCCAACAAGAGAAATAGTTTCCGGCAATTGAAAAACAATAAAGACATTGCTTTCCCGAATAGCAGAAAGGTGTGAAGCCGCTGTCCCCAACGGCAGGGATCTGTTATTTGCCAAAATCGGCAGACGAAATTCTTCGCACTGGAATTGCGAAGAAAAAGAAAGTAGCTTGCACCATCATGGTCACATTGTCTAACGGCTGGCTGTGATCCGTGAACCTAGATATATATATATACAATATACATATAGTATTCTCCTTTCTCCAACATCCACTGCCCACGTGGTGCACCAAACAGACCATACATCAGTGACCCTTTCTACCAATGTTGTGTGTGTGATGTTTTGGAAATTGTCAAAACAATCAAATCTAAGATCGTCTTTAAGGTGGCACTGGAAAATTGATCATGAAGCAATACTAATGATGAACTGATCACCTTCATCACCAACTGTAGTTCATATCAGTGATGTCTAATGAACTATATTTTGTTTATAAATGTGTATACAGTACTCTTCGTTGGGTTTATGTGCCACAATCATAACAGAAATCATAAAGTTGGGCGCTGTTCAGTGTTCAGGTCGTGGAGGCCTTGCAGCACCTGGACGAAATGCGAACGTCGGACTAAGGCGACTCCCGCGCGGAGCGGTTAGATGCAGATGCTACGAGAAAAATGAAGGTTAACTAGAGAAACAAAACATCTAAATCGTGGTAGAAAAGGGAATCATGTGGAATCTTGATTGGATATATTCAAGTGTATTCGTGTTTTTTGATACAATGAAATGATATGATGATTCGATAGGGATATAGTAGGTATATTCATGATGTAACGGTATTGACAACGATCGCATACGGCATAGGTTTGTCATTATATTGAATCTTAATGGGATATTTTTGGAAATTGGGATCATATCTTCAGGCAATTTGACAGTTTCTAAGAAAAAACACCATGATCAATAGGTGAGTCATCCAACTAAACGGGTCATGTTCATCCATGTGCCATAATGTTGTTAAATTACCAGAGGGTAGGTACCATGCAAGATTTACCAATCAGTCCTCATTATTGTCTAGCTGTGAAATACCGGAACTATATACATGGAGATAAATAGAGGTATTAATCGGACAAAAACTCTATTAGCAGCAAATCATTTCTAGTTTGGGGGATCAAAAAACCCTAGGGTTGATACTAGCGCGCACGTCGTTGGTTATTTACATTGACAGTTGCATATTGTATTCAAGAGCATATCATATCACATAGAGATGCACCACTAGAAACAAGACTGGCAGCGGAAATCAATCATGTTCAGTCAAAAAACGCGGGGGAAGCTTTCCAACTCCATGTTTCAGTGTAATTCTGAGGAACTTCACAAAGTTGAGATCACTTAAATCTGCATTTCACGTCATATGGGAGTGTCAGGAAATAGGATACATACGGTATACCACCCAAATGGCTTTTGTGATAGAGACAATATAGATAGGACTTAAAGCAGCCTGTTCAACGTGTCGACTGGGCTGAAGGCAACATGAAACAGCAAAACCCATGTGTTTTGTTTCCTCTATGTTCTTCCCCATCAAACGGTAGGGGTTTCATCTTGTTTAAACCACATGTTTGTTCATGTTTGGTCCCTTAAACCAGCTCGGGAAGCATCTTGAGGCTTGGGGTAGCCAGCCGTTGGATCTTTGCGGTCCAGTTTCGTTTCACCAATTTTTCGATGTGGCGACGGCACGGCCTAAGGCCCACAAGCCGCTTGCTCACATCGTGCCCAGATGGCAGTACTAAGCATAGTCTTGTTGAACGTGGGAGAAATATGATGACGATGATGACGAAGAGGATGATGATGAGAAGGAGGAGGCCAGTTATAGTATATAATGCAATTTAAATGGGAAAGAAGTATATATATATATATAATCAATCAATAATAACAGTCCCTATGACCATTACTGGTTGCCAGGATGCATCATCACAGTCCTCCTAGAGGTGGCCCAGTGTTTGGTGGCAAGGATTGTGGAACTGGCCGCAGCCTTTGAACCGTTTTTCCCGGACTTGTAATTCGGAATACCTGATATTTTCGGTGACTATTTGAGGTCAGGGCCTCGGTTGTGCACGCGAAAACCGACACAGTTGTGCACGCGAGAAACCAACTCAGGTGTGCACGCGGCTGCTAGTGTCCTTATGATGGTGATGATGATGATGATGATGGTGTTGGCCATATGATGATGATGATGATGATGATGATGGTGATGGTGATGGTGATGGTGATGATGATGATGATGATGATGATGACGATGATGATGATGGTGATGGTGATGGTGATGGTGATGAGGATGTGTACAGGAACATGAACGTTATTACCCCACCCCACCGGTAGCTCATGATGCATGAGCAGTGCCTGTGTCTGCTGGACAGCAAGAAAGATGATAAGGTTGCTGTGCCTGTGTGTGCACAGGAACACCCCACCAGTAACTGATCATGAATGAGCAGTGCCTGTGTCTGCTGGACAGCAAGAAAGATAATGACGTTAACGAGCCCCACCCCATCCCCCGAAGGCTCTGTGTGTACAACTGAGACACTTTTGTGTGTGCAAGTGAGACAGAATCCTGTGTGCGCAACTGAGTCAATTTTGTGTGCGCAAGTGAGTCGCCGTCCACTATTTGACCTGAATAGAAGCTCAAGATGTAAATCCCAGGTTGTAGGTTGAACATGGACCATGATAAAGGACTTGCAGGACTTGAACATGTTGATGTGGGCTGACGATGTGAGCGAGATAAACATGTACGACACATGTCCAGCGAAATGTCATTGAGGGAAGTTCCAAAGTCCTAGCTTTAATTTGTAATAACAAATGCAAACTATTAGAACCATCAACATTTTGGGATTGATTGGGATTTAATGTGAATATATATATATATACTGTATATATATATATATATATGTGTGTGTGTTTGTATCATGTGGTAAACCCAATGCCATAAACCATCTCCAATTTTGTTTTTTGAAATTGGGGATGCCCCAATGACTAGGATGATTTTCGTAGCCTCCAGCCATGGTTGGTTCATGGGATGTTTTGTGGCATTGGGTTTACTACTGTACATCAATTTGGGTGGCATTTGCAGTTCGAGTGACCAAATTTCTTCTATATTCAGCGGATGTTTTTGTTCAGTGTTTGTTCATGGTATCATGTTGTTGTTGTGTAGTAGTAGTTGGAGCCAGAGTAGCCATGATGAATAGACCTTGTACGAATGTAGTTTCCCACTTCCGTCAGGATGTTCTCATTAGCTTGTCAGTAGGGATGGCGTTGGAACTTCCCGTCAAGAATGTGCACGCGCTTTTGGGCGCGCGGTCGCATTGTCAAAGTGCCAGATCAATCAGCAATCGTAGTTCCTTGTAGCTGCTAGGCAGGAGGTCTCGTCGTAAATCGTCATAGGACAAGCAGCACCACAAATGGAGTACAGGCATTTAAAGACACAGAAAACATCCGGCTTCGCGTGACCACATCATGCAGAACAGGTCTTCATTTCAGGTTTTGCAAATTCCCCATGGTACTTGTATCACGGGTATATCCAGACCCCCCCCCTCAAGATTCCCCCCCCCCCTTAGGTGCAGGCCAGAGACCGAAAAATCTTATTGAGGCTTAATAAGATTTGGATGCTTTTGGATAGCTTTGGTTTTACTTGAAATTCTGCACTGAAGTGACGTGCGGGTTTGTTAGGCCGTTAGGCCTTTGTGTCAAAATTGTCAAAACATTCAAAACCCATGGCCAACATTGGAGAGCCGTAATGGTTTTGTCAAGGCAAGACTTTAGCACAATGGCCCAAGTACAGATGTATCCATGGAGCATACGCATATCCTGGCTTCCGTTATGTTAAGTCAAAACATCGCGCACAAAAGACGGTGCCACGCCTTTCGACGAAAACATGTTCAAAACCATCGACGTGAGCTGCAAAAAATGGCCAGCGCAGTCAGGTTCTGTACTTAGGGGCTGCGGTCCTAGTTGGTAAGTGGGCAGTGGGCAGTAACAATAGTAGAACCCAGTATAAACTACAGCAATGGTATGTGATGTTAGATGGGCTGTAAACCTTTTAAAAAACTAGGATGCACATTCCAGTAAGGCTTCGTGTTAATTTTGTTTGATTCAACTATAGAGGTGAAGCTATATATATATATATACATATATCAATTTGATATGTGCAGAATGATCTCTGTCTTTACCTGTTCAGACAGGGAATGTAACATGACATCAATCAGTCTGCCATGATTGGTATGAGGGCAATGATATCAATATCAACCTGGTATGGAGATGGATCAAGCCGCATAGCATAGCCGTAGCCCAGCAGCCAGAAGCTGGCAGCCATGGCCATCGGCGGTGAGCCTGCCAAAGGCGAGCTAAGAGGCCAGCCATGATGGTAAAAGTTGCTGGGCATCCAAATATTCAGGATATTCGTCACAGTTTGATCAGTTTGCTGTCGAACATCCCCATTTTGAGTGGCTAAATCACCATTTTCCATAGCTATGTTAGTTTACTGGAAGGTATCACAATAGGACACGCTGTTTCCAAAGCATGCGCTTGCTTGTTTGATGTTTTCGAAACACCGTGTCCCTTGCCAACTCCATCACTTAGTCGCGGAGGGGTGTCCCATGGGGAAGTGCCGGGACTTTTCTGCAATGACTTTCACTTCCAGCTGTATAAAGGCCCCACTGAGAGGTAACTGGAATCATGGTAATTTAGGAAGACTAACTATCCGGCCTTGAATTTTGAATAGTCAAGTGAGTGATTGGTTGACGTGATCCATGCATAGATGTTTTGAATAAGTTCAATATATGGTGGTAAAATGCAGCATGCAAAAATTGAATATTATATATGATGTTTGTCTTCTTCATGTAATTCACATGTAAAAGGCATAATGCATATTATGTTTGCTGCTGGGCTGGAGTGTTGTCGTTTGTTGCTGGGTGTACATTTGATCTGAGTCATTTGTTTCCTTTTGTGCCCGCTTCCGCTTGAATCAACAGAATCTGGCCGGCATGGTTCAGAATCTGAGATAGTTTCTTCAATGTAAGGCAATGGAAATTGGAGGGAATAATTCAGAATGAATTGGAATTTGCAGGACATGGAGGGAACCCGCAGATTATTTTTAGGCTCATGTAGGTTCCTTTGCGCATGCGCAGGAATCCTTGCCAACATCGATGCTCATTTGGAGCATTTGTCCGTCTCTTGGATGTCCCAGGCCCTCACTGGTTGATTTTTGTTGATGTCGTTGTGGCGTGCTTAGTTTTGATCATGCTCATAAATATTCATGTATAAATGTCAGCTTTGGATAGCGTTGGATTTTTACCATGCTGAGCATTCCTGGGCTGTTCCACAGCCGATGTACCATTTTGCTCGCAAACTATTCCGGGGTTATTACTGTAACCTGGTTGAGATTACGCATGATGATGTGTGCATGCTGTATGCACGCGTGTACGAGTTTACGCGTGCATTCTAAAGAGGATAGACCAACCGAGACCTTTCGGCTCTCGCATGGAGCGCGGTTTGGTTATTTGGATGGCCCAATTGGGCACCGGTCAATCGTAGGAAGTTGGAGCTTAGACAACTGTAAGTAAAGTTGAGAGGTATTTGACCCCAGTGAAGGAACTTACCGACCAGGGAAGTCATAGAAGAAATTACAGGAAGATCAGGAAGAGATCCTGGATTCAAGACTTTAGCCGGGGATACCGAGTTGAATCTGATAATTTTGTGAAATTTTGCTTGTGTGTGAGAGAGAAGTTCTTGCATGTTCGCCGGTGGTGCGAAAAGTTTTTTTGTTATTTTGTTCAATGAAAATTCACATGGTACGGAAGTGACAAGCACGTCTATACCACACAATGTCGCACAGATTGTGTGCGATACATGCACGTACGCTTTGTCGTTGCTATGTATGTATTGTGTAAGTATGCGTAAGTATGCCCGCTGTTTTTTGAAAATCTTATTTATATCATTGCATGTATCTTTGTAAAAAAAATATGCATGTTATATTTGGTTTTAAACATGCGTATATGTATTAAAAGTGAACTGTGTAAACATATGAAAAAATGTCTCACCTGTTGAGATGGCGATGGGAATATATGATATATATATACACGGTATCACGGTATGTAAATATAACACAAACATATATATATGGTATGTATAAAAAACATTATATATATATATATTGTATGTATTAGATTTCTTAGATATGTGTTGCTATTGGGGACCACCTCAAGGCGGGCGTGGAAGGGTTCTTCGAACTGCTGCGTGCCTTCATTGCCAGCATTTGACATGCTGCGGATGTTGACATGTTGCAAATGTTTACTTCTACGTTACAGGTGAACAGCCTTGACGACTTTAAGACAGTTGCACATGTCACATAACATAAGGGTCAAATTTGCATACGTTGCAACAGGTGGGGTAGTGGGGGTAGTAGTAGGCGCCATTTGACATGTTGCTGGTTTTCAATGGTTTTTACATGTACGTTGGAGATGCTGATGTTCACTGAGGGCTGCTTGAAAGGGTCAAGACGCCATGTCAATTCCAAACCCATGCTGTACGTGCGACTATGGCAATTTCGTTTCCAAAATCAAAACAAATATGTACAGAAGTCGGGGCAAGACTTCAAGACGAAGAATGGAAGCTGCAGAAAAAGAACCGAAGAACAAAAATGAAAGCTTTGACTGCCTAAGTTGGCGCGCTGAAGAGTTTTTTTGAGATGTTAACCTGTGGATGCTATAAGATAAAGAATGCATGTCACGCAAGCATATTTCATTGTTAATCAAAATGAATTTTGCCCATTCCAAAACCGCAATGATTAAAAAACAACGCCCGCCTCAAGGCGGTGGTCCCTTGTTAGTTATCACCATGTTTGACATAGGTTTAAAAGCGCACACATAGTGTGTATATATATATATATATGTATGCATTTATTTATTTATTATTCGTTGTTTTTGACAGGTTCTTGTGCACACATACAAGATGTGTTTGGAGACAAACAAACTGCTCATATTGACGTTAACGTAAATCAAATAATCCAGACATTTCTGCAACGTTGGTTGTTTATGTATGCGTCCTATTTTTGTTAAAGTGCAGCACCTTTGCTTTAAACTCTGGTCAGTCCAATTTTCCTTCTTGCATTTTACTTTAATTACTTGTTTAACAGCAGCCAAACCTGTTCAAAGATTTGAGAAAAACAACACCAAAACATCTCTGTTCTCTTCATGGCCTTAGGAAAGGATGGATCAGTTCCACATGGACATTTTGGCAGCCATCCGCTCGCGCTCGGGCTCTCTTGCTCGCGGTTCCCTTGTGCCTCGCCAGCAGACCTCCACCAATCCGTTCGGGTCGACCCTGATGGATTTTCTGACTGGCGCTTAGCAGGGAACGAGGGAATGATCCACAATCACTAGTAATAATGATCCCATTCCCCCATTCCCATCCATTCCCTACTAAGCACCAGTAAGAGTTGAATGGCATGTCCTTGGATGATACCTGAAGTTGATGGAGAAATCCAATGGCTGGCAGCGAAATCAAAAGGGAGGACCTTCACCATCATATGTCGAGGCATCCCTCGTCGAATGGGATCCAATAAGCAAGTAACCAAGTCACCCTGATTGTCTGCTGGTTTCGCACATTACCCATGATATCCCCATGATTAAAAGTGCAAACCATGGAATGATGTGTGATCCAAAGATATCCAAACTCATTCAAGTTCATCCAAAATCATCCAAGATGACTTGCCATGGTCTCAAATGGCTTCGAATTCAGCGGAAAATCCCAGGGTCCGGGAGCCATTGCCTTCGACAGGCGCACGGCAGCCGCCCGTCCTCCACGTCCTTCTCGCCATGGCGCGGAAGTGCAATGAAGAAGGAGGGCCGCGCGGCCCAATGAGTCACCCCCTTTGGGGTAACACCGAGCATGTTTGTGGGAAAAGAGATGGTATATCATAGAGAAGAAATCCAAAGAAATCCAATTAGCATCTGATATCATAGAATGTATAATTTCGAATAAGGTTAAATACCCAATTTGGGTCTATGGGTGTGTCTGAAAACGGAGGATAAAGCACCACACACATGGCCATTTAAACCGGGAAAAGGATAACCATCGGATGGGATGGAAATAAACAAAACGATCCGTTGAGTTTTGTTCGTAATTAAGCCAAGACTAAACCTTCCCCAGTTCCGGTTTTTTTAGTGTGCCACTATTGGGGCTGATGACAAATTTCACCCAAAATGGTTGGCGACGGGGATGGCAAGCCCGATAGTCAACTAGTCGTTGCTTTCAATTCTGCGTTTTTCTCCTCAACCATAAGCAGACATGCGGTGATGATCCCCAACGACTAACATATACTTCAAGGTTGGTTGAACCGGCAAGCAGGCGATCTTGCTTTCCACAGTGGGAAATCCATTCTTTGGGGAGACTATTTTTTGTGGGTTGCTCAATCGAGTCCAAGAATATGTTGGTATAATGTAGGCGTGATTAGATTTATATAATTCTATAATTATATATAATTATATACATATATATCAATGTTTTTGATTTTATATATGTATATAGATATGTGAGATTATGTGAGCGTGTGTTTTGGGTTTTTGCTTACTCACGTGTTGAAGAGAGATATATGAGTTTTTTTCAATTATTTTCCCGTAATTTACGATGCATGTTTTGGATCCCGAAGCCCGGTGCCGAAAATATCTTGGACACCTGGAATGGGAAACAACATCGTTCACTACTATCCTGCATATATATATATATATATATACATACATGTACACTTTCCCAAATATTGGTCCAGGTATTATCCCATTTAATATATCTGACCCCATTAATATGTGGGACATTTTTGTTGGATAATGATCCACCATTATTGACAATACTACTCAAATTGAGACAATAATTGGGGTATTATTATTGGGATAACACTATGAATCGCAACGATTTTTCTAATTATTATCTCAAGTATTGTCCCAAACAAATTGTCCCACGTATTTTCCCATGTGATCCCATGAATATTATGTCACTAAACTGTCACTTCCCCGATTTCCAACTCGACCCCTGCCGCGCCGAGTTGGACAGATGATTCCCTCGGACAGGAGCGGCCATGGGATCACCTTGCTGGATCGGCACTTCCGATACGTTAAAAAAAGTGTTTACTTTTTATTTCATTATATCATGATGTTTTATATTGTTTATTTATGTGTTGTTTTTTAATGCGTTCTTGCATATATAATTTTATAATTATATATATACATATATATATATATACATATTGATATATATATATATATATATGTATATTATATATGATGTAGTTTTTCTGTATGTATAAAAATATATGTAAAATTTAAGATGAATATTTGCATGTTAGTAGACGGCGTATTGGGTATGAATGTGGAAATAG
>Ga0126342_10004928_pt1 | contig 23070 bp, 22 predicted proteins | sample Cyp1metagenome_FD_92528 | JGI IMG/M metagenome (GOLD analysis project Ga0126342, IMG submission 92528) | Coral microbial communities from Lord Howe Island, Old Settlement Bay, Australia - Cyphastrea 1 metagenome | ecosystem: Host-associated > Invertebrates > Cnidaria > Coral ...
ATTTTGGACGGGCGCGTTCACGAACAGGTGTCTTCCGTACTGTTTTTTACAGTGTTTTTTGAAGGCGAGCGTCACGACCTATCAAAAACAGGAGGTTTTGGCCGAAAAATGCCCCCCCCCCCCGCCAGGTAAACCTGTAACGTTTTACGAGTGCCATCCGGAAGATCACGCCCCAGCACCTTCGGTGCGGGCGGATTTTTAAGAGTCAATTTACATCATATTTCACGAAATGTGTATGAATAGTTGTGGGTAGGTGGAAACTGCAATCAATCATGGGTACTGATGCAAATTTGTTGAATTCGGCAAGGAAACCGCATGGCAGGTGGGACCTGAACTGGAATGAAACATGGTCCAATGGGTAACCACTGCTGTACCAAGGCTGCTCCATCGAGCACAGAGGATGGCCCAAAAAGGGGGGCGTTTGCGAATTGCTTCAAGCCAACGAACTACGCCAACGCCTTCAGAAAGAGAGGCAGCGCGGGCACCACACCTGGATGTGGGTATGTCATCAATGTCTCAAAATCATGTTTCACATCCTTGAATCACTCAGCACTGCTACCTTTAGGGTTTCCTGGGGCCAAGACATCAGGTAATTCATGGTTTCATGGACAGGTCAAAAGACCGCGCACCAGCAGGACGACACCTGCCACTTGTTTGCATCTCTAGCAGTTGGTCAGAGCGGGTTTCGTGGTTGCGGTTTTAGATACCCTCTGGTAATTTAACATAGCTATTGAAAATGGCCCATTTATAGTTGATTTGCCTATTCAGGATGGTGATTTTCCAGTTCGCTATGTTAGTTTACCAGAGGGTAGGTATCGTGATTGTTAGATACACCTGGAATTTCATGCTTGCAGTTCATGCTTGCACATAGCCGACCTGGCATACCTATCCCATCGCCAAGACGTTCGGCGTTCGCCAAGTCATTAGATTCCTTGTCTTTGAATCTCATGGAAAGGAACTAAGGAAAACATTCGATTTTTTGAATATGGTTGATAATGATGATATATGTTGATATTGCTCTTGTATATAAAGCATACTCTTGTCGCCCTTGTCATCTTTTTCCTTTGACCACCAGTTTATTCCGGCGAAGTCGTTGCTTGTTGCATCTGTTGCGACAGGTGCAGATGCCGTCGGCCACCATTCCGTCTTCTCTGATGGCCGACCTGCTGTGACGCGCTCCACCGCACGCTCAGTAGGAGCCAAAGTGGTGTGCCCAGAACGCGGTGGACAATGGACAGACACATGTGCGTTTCACTGAAAATTGCACCCAGCTGGGCATTGGGCGTAGACATACATACCAAATCATATACTGTACATCGCTCGCCTTTGCACAAAGGGTGATTACAGCTCTTCTCTGTGTGATGTCACAGACTCTTGGACTTCGCCATACTTCACAGCTTGGCAAAATCCTTGTGCGCTGCCTTTGGCTGAGAAATTCGAACGGAGACTTTCTGTCTTCCAAAGCAAGATGCTCAAAACAATTGCGCAGATGGCATGGCATCAAACACAAGAGACATCAAGAGACAGCAGGGGCGGCATACCGTCGAGTCCGAGCTAACGGGCAGGGAGCTCACGGGTTGTTTCTGTGTGCGAAGTCATGCGAAGGCTTTGGTACTCAGCACCAGTGGTTTTCTGAGTTTTGGCCAAGGCCATGGCAGTTGACATGGAAAAGATCCGAAAAGTTCACTGGGTGCCTTTGATGCCCCATTTGGGGCGCAATCCATTGCTTCTTATTGAGGATGAAAGTTGATGCAATGCACATCAGATTCTTTCGAGCTTATGATCTCGCGTCTTTCAATGTGGGAGCACTGGGAGTATGTTGGGAGTTCTGTGTTTCTGCATTATCTGCATTGCCAAAGTAATTAATTTCAAAGTATTGATCAGTTTGGAGTTCAATTAGTTCAATGGCAATAAATGGCAATAAATGGCCATGATCCACATCGTCACGAAGGGCCTAATTCCGCATTTTTTTGGAGCGGGTCGTCACATGTCGTCAGTCACTGAGGTACCTTTAGAGTCCAACCCAGACATGCTGAATGACTTTGCACGGAAGGTGGCAAAAACATGCAAAAACAAGAATTTCTGATCGAACGACACCTATCGTTTTGTAATGTTTTGTCATGTTTTGTCCAAGTTTCCAGAGTTACGGTTTGGAGTTCTCTCAACATGTCCGATCTATTCTGATCTTGTGTTTGATGTGTTTGGTTTTTGCCACCATTTCAGCCCTCAGGTGGGCCTTCCCAGCGACTTTGAGTTCGTGGATGTTTTCAGTACGCACTGCGGTTCTGAAGTTTCGTGAGCATTTTGAGCGTCTTGCCGTGGTTCTGAGATGTCATCCCTGGTCGATAGAATTTGGCTTCTGCATAGCATGTGGATCACGGAAAATGCACAGTCAGACTTAGAGTGCCATGGCATTTCGCCCGCATATTTCCAGATTCTTCCAGCATCAAAAGAGATTTGACCTTGACAATTGAAAGCAATCAACATTTGACCCACTCTTTATTGCCTTGAGCGTCTTTGAGCATTTGGATAGAGGTGAAGCAAGGGGGAACCCATGGGAACCCGTAAAGAAACTGCACTGCTTCAATTTTTGGCACATGCCATGCTCAGCATGCTGCCAAGCTAAGAGCAATGGCGGAGTTCGCTAATGGCAGGCAGGGCCTCAGGATGCCTCAGGGCAGATGAAATCAGGGCTGAAATCCACACGTCGTGTCTCGGGGGGTGTAGATGTGCGTTTCCAGAATGGCTGAGCTAAGTCGTCCCCCTCCATTACTAGCATCATCATCATCAGCATCATCATCATCACCATGATGACATGTCCGGCATCTCAAGAGCACAATGATCAAGGACAACAAGTAGTCATATTGAAAGAAAAGTAACATTACTCAAGCAGTGTTGAATTGAGATTAGCACTCACCCGCAAAGCACATCTTTCAATAGTGTCAGAAGCACATCATCCGTTTGCAACACCAGCAAATCCACACGTTGTGTGCTAGGCTACTCTTCATGCCTCCCTTTGGTGTATTCAATTGACAGTTTTGGTACTGCATACGTGAAACACAGGTGCTAGCCCCAGAAAGGCAAAGCGGTCTCCCAGGCGCTGCGAAGTTTCTTCCTTTGTGACATTGAAACTTTGTTGTCGCTCGTGGTTGCAAAGCAAGCGCAGCAAGTGCCACTGCATGCTGTGCTTTTGGAGGCAATCCCCTCGAGTCCGGGCAAAAGCAGGTGCGGCTTTGTGGTGAGGGCAGTGCGAACCCATCCGTTTGGGGTTCCAATTTCGTGGAGCTCAGCCCAACAAATGTGACTTGCCAGGTTCCCCTGGCGTGCGTGCCAAGGCCAAGATGAGTTTGGCAATTGACAGTCGATGTTTTCGCTGTTAATCAAGCAACTCTGCACGAGCGATGGCGTTGCAGGCTCCCCATGAGAGTGTCATCCCTGCAACTTGGATGTGCTCAATTTGGGGTGCTATTTTATTTTCAAAGCTTGATGCATCCAGAGCTGTTTGAATCTACCGAATGTCTCAATATCTTCCGTTCAAATCGCTATCATATTCCTGCGAATTGAGGAAAAAAGGCTTCGCTTTGAGGGTACTCCCCGCGTTGCGCCTGCTTCAATTTCTGCCCTGCCTGTATCGAATCCTGCCGAGGCCAGTGTTTTCTGGAGCGGTGCGGAGACGGCATTGCCGCCCAAGGCGACTGTTTCTGTGCCAAGCTGAGGGCAGTTTTTTATGCAGCGCTGAGTATTGGATTTGTTATGATCTGTTACAATTTCATACATTTTCCAATGTGATGTTTCATGATAGTGGCAGGATGAAGAGCCACTGTCCTGCCAACATGTCACCTCTTGGCAGGGAAACTGTTGAAGTGTAGTGAAAAAATGTCATGTGCCAAGGCGAGCTCGAGTACTTTGGGTTCGGATTCAAGAAATACAGGTCGGTCATGGGTAGTCCAAATGCCAATGCAAAATCGCAAAGGATTTCACCAAAAAAAATGGTGCCATTGTCTCTTCATGTCTCTTCCGATGTCAAGCCTTTTGACAGGTGCAGTTCAGTGCTCAGTACCCAACGCAAAGGGTCCCAGGGTGACATGGCGATGTTTCCCGCCGCGACCTTGAGGCAGAGGCACTTGAAGCTCCTGTGCCATTGGCAACGGTGGATCTTTGGGAGGTGCGCTGTTGTTGCTGTTGGTTTCCTACTTGGTGAAACATGGTGAAACTTCTGAAAACTGGAGGCTCAAGGTGGTGGCACAACTATCTCAACTCCAAGGACTGGCAGATGGGTTTTCCTGCACAAAAGGTCTTGGAATGGCAACTGGTTTTTTTTGTGGCGCAGTGGGATTTGTTAATCCCCAGCACGCAACGTGCCAGAATTTGTGACAAACTTGCTGGGTAGGTGATCCTTGTTTGAGACAAGATCCACCCGACCCAGCAAGGGTGCATCTTTCTCAGTTCAGTTTTACTGAATGATTGATTTCTCTTGTATCCTTCAGTCAACAGACCTGGACAATGAAAAAGTGGTCCCATTCGTTTACATTACTCACATCATGAAGCTTTTGGAGATTCTTAGGATTTCGTGCTAGATCTGCTAGATGAAATCACCGGAGGGTCATGTCATTACTCCAAGTGCTACCGCCAACAGGACTCTGACTCCACCTCAAGGACACGACCCGGCGGATCAAGTGGCAATCCAAAAACCAAAAGGCGAGTTTTGCCAGGTTCTGCGGGGTTCGATAGGGGTTCAAGAATTCATATGGTTTCCTGATGGTTTCATTCAACAGTTGATTCCCTGTGATTTCTCTTGAGGCAAGAAGAAAGGTCCCAGCTTTGTAGTGCTTGATGTAGCAATGAGAAAGGACATGGTAACATGACACGGTCGACTTGCAGGACAGGTGCGCGTGCCGTTGCAAGCGCAGCTTGGTTTAAAATGGACTGCTCGGGCATCATGCTTGAAGCGAGCAACATGCTGTAGGCAAATCATCAAGGTGTGTTCTGTGGCTCATGAAATAAAAGATGCAGAGTGGCTAACAAGGACGTGGTATACAGATGTATACAGGATATACAGGTAGCCAGCAAGAGGATATCACAAGCAATACGGTCATAGGCGACATATGGCGACATAACTTGATATAACCATGTCCCGTGGTAACCAACAACTCGCCATACGTCTAGTGGACATCCGCAAGAGTTGGTGACCACCGTGCATGACTAAGGTCTGAAGCAGATGTCGAGAAGGTTGAGACTTCATCAGAGGCTTCAATGCTGCAAAAGGTAGTTCAAACAAACCTGGTTGAAGCATGTTGAAGCGATCACATTTCCATACTGGTATCCACGCAGAGTTATTGGGCCGAGTATTTCCAGAAGGGAACTGAAACATGCAACTTGCAGCCCAACAGCCCACATCAGCCCACATCAGCCCACATCAGCCAACAGCCATCGGCCAGGCTTCGAAGGAGTTGGCGACGGCATCCACATTGCTGGCACCCGGAGCTGGAAGCCCAGCCTGGAGCATGTCGCGGCAGACCTGGTCTCCACGGGTGTGGAGCTCAGATGGAACCATGGCCATGCTTGGAGCAACATGATTTCAGGGAGCTTGATTCACGAAACCCAAACCATCCAAACCCGACGTTTTTTTGCATGTTTGATTTCCGAATCTCTCTTTTCACATTCTTTCTACGTTCATTGGAACTTGAGGTGTCACCTGTGAATCGAACAGCAGCTTCCACATGGACAGCGCTGCCTTCGCGGCAAAGCTGGTCACCGCGTGTGGGTGGAGCCTCGGAGTCTCGGTCTGCAGCGTCAGGTTGGAGATTTCCAATTTGAGGACAGGGTCAAAAACCTAATACACATATATAATGATATATAATGTATAAGGATTGATTCAACATATGTGTATGTGTATGAATATATATATATATATATATATATATATTATAATTATTATATAATAATAATTATATATAAGAGGATCCCAAAAAAGTAAAACGTAACAAAAGGAAGGAAATGCGAGGAAATGAGAGCAAAAGAGGGAAGAAGGAAGGAAGACAGGAAGGAATGTTAAAGAAAAAAATCAAATGTTTGTTCTTATTTTTGAGATGTCCATATTCTATGCACCCTATATGTATGTGTATATTATATATATACATATCTCTATCTCTCCCTGTATACCTATGATACCGACCTCTGATTCATGCCATGCTGCTGTCCCTACACTTTTGTGGCAAAGCAATGCCTTTCAGGCTGGAACCACACCGTTCCCCCCCGGGCCTCGAGTTGGGCGCTCGGTTATTCGATCACGATGATTTCATTTTATGGATTCAACATTCTGGAAATTTACATCGAACATTTACGTATGGTTACAAATATCATATATATATATATATATATATACATTATATATACTTGTATCAGATATATATATATATATATATATATCAGATATATCCACATGTTGAATCATAGTGAATTACCTTTCCTTCAAGGCTGGCTTGGAAATTCCCATGGAAAATCAGTGCTTCATCGCTGGGAAATCATCGAATTGTCCCGCCATGCCTCGCTACGAAGGGCGAGTTGGAAATGGTGAAGACCACAACGGCTCCAACCGTTCCAAGCTTAGATGGCAAGGGATGGGTCGAAATTTAGCACTTAAAATTGGTTCTTAATGGTGTAATGTTCGATAAGGATTTATACTAGACTATAGGTTTTATTGTGGCTTATAGTGAGTTATTCATCATGGAATGACCCGTGGAAATACAAGAAACTTGCATTTTTTTCCACTGTTATTCAATGGTACCTCATTTTGGAACCATGTCCACATAAAATCAGGATCTGAGTCAAAAAATACGACACAATGGACGAGATGTATGCTGGGCATCAGGGAGTTCGGATAAATTTCATGTAGTCATCCCGATTTTTTTTTCGGAATATCCGTGGAGCAAATTCAAAGATCATCCAAACATATTCAAAAGAATTTGTCAGGGTCATATGCAGGCCATTCTTCTCAAATTTTGGTCGATGCCAAGGCTTCCATGGCAGGGAACCCCAACTGAAAACCGCCCATTGTGGTCCCGGTCCCACGTCGAGTAAACCGAGACTTCGTGGTTTGGCTCCGTTTGGCAGAAAGATCTTGGACCTCACAGACGGCAAATCTTTCTTTAGACTTTGCAGCAGGGAAAATGATGGAAAATGCCCCACAATGATGGACAGATTCAACAAATTCATGGGCAAAGTATGGCACAGTGAGCAGAACTCAGCATGAAGACTACCACATCTTCGCATCACAAAATTCCGGCCAATGGCGCTGGCAAAAGACGATTTGCTGGGAAAGCTCGCTGTCGCTTTACTCAAAGCAGAAGGGCTGTTGCATGAAACATCTCATTGTGCTGAAGATTTGTCAGTTGTTTCAGACCAGCAGATTCCGTTTCGCTGAGTCTATCTAGCCTGCCCTATCCGAAATGAATGATGTGCTGTAAAGTGATGTAAAGTGCGTATCCAGAGCGAATGCTAAGGAGTGGAACGTTCAGCAGACAACTATCCAGCCACTCAGCTCAACTGGCAAGACAACAGCTCATCAGCTCACGACCAGCTACCTCCAATCTCCATCTCTCCTTTGGTTCTTTTTTTCATTTCGCAACCCCATTTATTAATATTTACTATATTTTATTATCATGTATTCCTATATTTTATATTATTTTATTCGTTTTTATTCCCTTGTTCCTCAGATGCGGATGCATTTGTGTCGGAGGTGGGTAAAGCCCAGCCATGGGTGTCCCCCACTTGAGATTCTTCGTGGTTCTTCAATTCTCGGTAAATTATAATAAAGAGTCGAGGATTAATGAGGATAGCCGCTACAGCCATGCTGAAGTTGTGTTGAAAGTTGGCTAGGCACGAGTTATCGCCTACTTGTGAGATCCACAGCCAAAATCTCAAGGCTTGTGGACAGAGCACGATGGAAACAGAGAGAGAACACATTGAATCCCATGATATCCCATGGACATGCAGCTCACCCAGCATGGTGCTGCCAGTTGTCTGCAGGGGACTGCCTTTGAGAAGTTCATTGGGAACGGACAGGCAAAGAACCTGTTCTTCAAAGTGCCTTCAGGTTGGGCGCAGCGATGCAAGCTACGCAAGGTGGTATGTCAGGATATGTCTGGTATGTTGAGATTCACCGCTGCCATGCATCTTAGCAGACGAATGACGCTTAAGCGTCGTCAGAGGCGGAGGTGTCTTGAAGAATCGATTATTCTTGGTGTGCGCGCTGGTGGAAACCGCGGCTGGGCAGACAGTGAGAGACAGTGAGAGCCAAAAGAATCTCTATCCAAAGAATCTTGATACATTACTATTACCATATATTACCCAAACAAGGCAATGTCTCTATATCAACCTGTTGGAAACATGGAGAATACGCACAAAGGTTTTGTTTGTTTGTTCCCTTTGGGCTTTCAACTCCAAAGAGATTTGATGAGCAAACAGATAAGCCCTCCGCCTTTGGTATAGTGAGGTATCCTGTCTTTGTCCCACGGACATGTATCATTTTGTGTTTGGGACCAGCCATCCAGTAGCTAGCCATCTGCTTTTTGCTGACATTGAGACAAGATACCTTGAATCTGTCCTGCAGAACTGGAAGGAAACTGGTGCATTTGATGCTGTTTGGTTCTAAATCCGCAAGTGCTTCAGGAAGTGGACAACAAGGCTCTCTCAGGTCGTTTGGGGATCAAGCAGTCTGCACCTTTGAGATTTGCTTCAGATGATCCTCGGCATTTGGACATGTTCAGCTGGAGTCGTTGAGACACGTTTTGGACTTGTTTATTTTGTTTTGATATGCGTTTTACATTTAGGGCATTTTAGGGCATTTTAGGACACATTTGCGGCTTCAGTTGGGGACTTCCTTTGCTCGTGGCATCTGCATGGCATCTGCATGGCATCTGCATGGTATCTGCCTCTAAGGACATTTTTGATGATGTGCTGCAGATTCCAAAAGGTGGGGAGATTGGCATCCAAAGTGTAGGGTATGGTTGATGAATCATTGATGAATCATTGATGAATGTTGATTACAAGTGCAAAATGCCTATGATTGTTGCAAAATGTCACCAACTTCATGGAATCTGAACAGAGCTTGAAGCCATTTGAAGCCATTGAGAGAGGCAGAGGTGGAGATTTCGTGGAAAGCAAAGCTGAGGCTCAGTGAATCCCTTCGTTCTGGCGCAGCAATCTTGCTCTGAAGTCTTTCTCCTCCTGGACAAGAAATTTCAGACATGTGAAGGCAACAGCGGGCCATTGACCCATTGACTTTCAGGCTTTCAGTTACAACATGTTGGGAACATGTTGCAGTCATTGCAGCTCAATTTCCCATTCTTGCCATTTCCTGCCCATGTGATCTCGCGTTTGCATGCTTTTGCCATTCTTTGTCGGTGTCATGGTGTCCCATTGCGTTTTGTTCCTAAAGCGCTGCAAGGCTTGTTGTTCCATCCCATGCAGAGTGACTTTACGACGTGTCTCACTCCGAAACAGCTCGACGCATTTCTGGAAAGGGCAGCTCCAAATCGTTTTACGTACATTGTCCGGTCCCCAGAGTGAGCGGCTGGTACTTTGCTTGTGTTCAAATCACTTCAGACAGCTATCTTTTACCACTCTGCGTGCAGAAGATATACTTGGACTTGAAAGGACTTGAAAAGACCTGCGTATGGCGGGAAGGTCACTTTCTCAATAGGTAACTTGATCAACTTACATTTCCAGAATCTTCCAGACAGTCCAGAGATGGAAAATATTGGAAATTTTACATTTCAGGACCTCTCATCGAGCGACAAGATTGATGTGCCACCAATGGTGCCGGCACCTACGACATCGAAACCATCGAAACCTACGCAGCCACCCGCAGTCGCGCCAGTCGTCAAGGAGAGTGGAGTTTGCTGATGGATCGGACGGATCGGACGAATCATTCTGCGATGTCTTGAGAATTCTTGAGATATCTTAGCCTGAGGACAGTGGATCCAATGGCTGGTACAGCAAACCCTACGAGAAGCTACGTTGCAGTATGGTTGCAGTGTGCGGTGACTCATCAAACTGGTGGGTTTCAGACCGGCCCCTTTGAAAACAATCCAAATCCACTATGGTGTGCAGGTTGGTAAACCCGTAAACCCGTAAACCCCTCAATCTACTAGACTAAATGTTATGTTATGTTGTATCTAATGAGAAAAACCTACTGGTTCTGGTAACCTGTCGATCCTGTGGTGTGGTTCCAGCACCGCAAGGACTGTTATGGGTTGGACTCTGTGAAAGGCAAAGACGACTTGAATCTGGTGAGGAGAAAAGGACCAGATACCTGTGGCATCCTGTGGCAGCCGCAGCGTTCGCATTTGCTCATGACTTTGCGTTGCTGACGTGGCAATTGTGATCAGCTGGGGGTGAACTGGGCGGGAATCCTTTGACATCCCACTGGCTCAGGCGTTGCTTTCTGGCGCCAGCGTGCCGCGACCGTGCCATGGCGAAACATTGGTGCAGGGTGCAGGGTAGAGTCAAGTCTCAACATTCAATGTTGTGTTGCCCTTGGCTTCAATTGTTTCTTTCTAGCATCAGGACCACCTCGAGGTTCTCGAAAAGGAAAATATTGCCAACATTTGCTGGATTGATAGAGGCAATCAGGTAGAAACGTTGAGGACAAGGATTTAGAAAAAAGCATGATGTTACAGCACTCATGCATGAGCCCCCTTTGGCTGATTGCTACCTCGGTTTCTGCTTGTCGCAGTGTCAACTGTATCCTAGATCGAAGCTAGCAACCGTAAAGTTGTTCTGCATTCAGATTATTAATAAAGTTGAACTTACGACAACCTATGTGATCGATTTGGAAATTATTGAAGTCCATCTGTGGTATTCTGTGGTCCCAGTAAATGAACTGTCATGAACTTCATGAAGCTCCAAGAGCCAGTTTGGACCTGTCCCAACTGGAGAGGAACCGGGGGCTTTCACCCTGACATGCAAACCCAGGCTGCTGCCGATAAATCGGGCCATCTTCCAAGTTGGCAGGAAGTACATTGAACTCTGGTTTGACTGCAAGTGTTTTTATTGGATTGCAGCCCCCTGTGACTTGTGGATCTTTCGTTGTTGAAAAGTTTTGCTGCCATTTGCTGCGCGCTTTCCAGAAATGGGACCTTTCGCGCCACGACGCAACGCTGAGGTAGAGCCTCCCTTGGCCCAGCCCACTGCATCGCCAAGGCAAGGCTTAAGAGTGTCTAGATACATCTAGATACCTTTAGTATCTTTAGTATTTTTTAGTCATGTGATTCTTGGCAATCTCTGCAATAAATCGTCAATCTGATAGTTTTTTGTCTCTGAGGTATTGCTTGAGGCGCGATGTAGCATCTGCGTGGGCTTTAAGCCAGAGCCTGAAAATGCGCTTGCAATTCGACTGTGCTAATCAGCCAGTTTTTGGGTACCCAAAGACATTTGACCATTGTACAGACTACACATGTTAGTGTTGTATCAGCTTCGAGACAATTTGGTGGCATCGAGTTGGATGATGTTGGCAACGAGACAATTAGGTGCCGATGCTAAGGTAGCGGGTGCTCGTCTGTTCCCACCCCAATGGTGAGGCACAGCAGTCTTCTTTACATTTGCTCAATCCTTTCCTCCTTTCCTGGAGCTTTGAAACCCAGCTGCTTCAGGGAATGCCAGACACCAGCGGTTTCTGACCCAGTGCAGAAGTTATCACCCGACTCACCCGACTCACCGGATCTTGTTTCGCTGAGTCACCGGCTGCACGGCATGCCCAGAGTCTCCCGGGAGGCGTGGTTCATCGTGGTTGACAGTTCCAGAGTCAAGGATTCAGTGCTTCCGCGGTTCATTTTGTTTCGATCAGAGGTGCTACTCCAGAAAGATCATCAGCTTCGAGGTTCGCTGCCTACCTGTCTAATTCTAGCCAAATTGTAATCAAGTAGGATTGCCACTTGGTTCCAAGATGTTCCATGTACGATAAATATGACGAAATACAAGTAGTACCCGCACGAGGCGGGGCGGAAGTTGCCTTAGGGATACATTATAAGACCTTTCTCATCTATAGAACTTTCATGCACCGTGCGCCAGCCAGGCCCATGCGTGCGTGCTTTGTGCGAAGCTGTTGCGCTGCTGTCCAAGAACATGACCTGAGCACGACCCCGGCGCAATGCAACGCCAAGCAAACACTTTCTTCACACTTCGCACTGCACTCTTCACACCCCGCACTCCACACTTCACACTTGCACTTCACACTCCACACTTCGTCTCATCTCATCTCATCTCATCTCATCTGAGCTCATCTCATCTGAGCTCTTCTCATCTCATTTCATGTCTTCTCAATATGTACTACTCTGTGCTACAAAGCTTGCACAAAGCACTCCCCAGTACTACTGTGTACTGCCCAGCTGCAAAAGACATCAAAAGACAATAGTATTACGCATGCAGCCGTGGCACCGAGCAACCTTGACGCAGCCATTACAATGCGATATCGAGATATTGAATAGCAAAACACAATAGGACTACGCGCAACGGCGTGAAAAATTGCAGCTCCAAGACCGGCTCTCGGCGCCAAAGCCAAAAAAAACGATTTTGAAGCACTTTTTACAAAGAATTTTCAAAGTAAAACCACCAGCGCCAAAATTAAGCAACTCTAGTGACAAATCACTATCGCAACCTTGATGCAGCCACTCCAATACGATTCACAACTCTCAGCTGCAAAAGACAATAGTATCACGCACGCAGCCGCGGCGCCAAGCAACCTTGACGCAGCCATTTCAATGCGTTTTGCAGCATCACGTGCCAAACGCGCATCTCTCTACGCACATGACAACAAAACGTGACACCAATCATGCAGCCATTGCACTCTGCGATCTGCAACCACAGATGCAATAAGCGCATAGAAGTACGCACACATGAACGACCACACGTTGCAGAACACCAAGCAAAAACCGATTCGACGATGAAACGAGCGCAGCCGCACTTGCCGCACACACGAAACACTTTTCACCGCCATCCGAAGCCACTTTAAACGAAAAAACACGGTTTCGTGCTCCAGCTTCCTTCCCAAAACAAATACATCCATGCAGCCATTTCAATGCGTTTTCCAGCACCACGCACACATTCATGCAGCCATGACTTAGGCACCACACCACGTCCGAAAGTCACCATTTCCCTAGGTAAACATTTCTCTTAATCGCCACTTCCCTTCGGCACCACTTCCCTTCGTCACCACTTACCTAAGTCAGATGTGTTGTTATGTGATGTAAAGTCTCACCCTTCATTGATGTATTGTTATGTGATGTAAAGTCTCACGCCACCCTTCATTGATATATTTTTGTGTGATGTAAAGCCTCACACCACCCTTCATGATGTATTGTTATGTGATGTGGAGTCCTACGATTCTGTTTGTCCGTAACTCGGAAGATTGCTTCTCAACTTCCTTTGATGATAACATACGCTCGGATATCAGACGATATGATGAACATGTTGCTTTTGCATGCTTTTGCGACCAAATCGTAATGAGTAGCTGCAAGGAGATCGCCTCGCGTTGAGACAAAACCAGGCCGGAGTGCAGTCTGCAGTGATAGCCAACATGAATGGTTGAAATCGGCGCTAAACCTACCAGGTTCTGCTGGTGATCATGGCTCTGCACAGGCCAGAAATCTTCCTGAGTTCATGGATGTCACCAGTAGTGGAACTCTATCAACAGCAAAATGCGAAACAGTTTTTCAGATATCTGCAGTTGCTGTTTCTGTCGAACTATTTGCTGGAAGATGCTGGAAGGCTCCTCAAGACACTGGCATCCCTGCAGTTTGGCAGCAAATTTCAGCTGGCAGTACCACGCAGCCACGGCAGAAATGTGTTGGCGTCAACTGCCACCAGAATGTGTTGACCTGCCTGATGCGATGCTAAGGCAAGTCCATTCTGTGCAGCTTCAGGCAGGTGCTTTGCAGACCCATTCGACTGTTGCACATGTTACATACCTCGCACATCCCAGGTTCAGTTGGAGCCATGGCACAACGTTCACCCAGGGTCATTCCTCCGGGCGCGACATCCTCAAGAAATGAGCCGAAAAGGTCGATGTTTGATCGCATCAAACTGATCAAACCAACGGTTTTTTTGGAGGTTGGAACTGGTGGCACAACCCCAACGTGTACAACACCAGTGGCTCCTACTGGCCGGAACGTTCATTGCTTAGGGAGTTGCATCCAACATTAGAAAATGAGACATGGTAAGACATATGTTCCAGCCAACAAAATCGGGATGCGGAGACAAAAACTGGGAGGGCAATCCATTTGAACATTGAGATCATTGAACGTCATTGAACTGTGCATGATCTCCCCTGAGGAAGTGCCGTTAAAACATGGGCCAGATTTTTCATCCGCACTTGGCTTTAGGTCAATGGAGACCCTGAAGTGAAGGTCCCAACCGTTTGGGGCCTCAAAGATCTTCAAAGGCAACCACAAACGCTTGGGCGACATACAAAGGTTGATTTACAGGCTGCAAAGGGACATGGAAAAATTCATAAAAAATGCCGTCTTGCCCGATCTTTAGAAATTGCAATTCTCACAGGTCAGGCCCATACGCTATCCCATCAGAGCAATCCAAAACGCTGAGATCGACCTGTGTGAATTGTCGTTTGGGTCATGTCAATGTAAATGATATATTGTAATATATTTGGTTGATTTTGATTGAATTTTGATGATGTGTGTTATGCTTGTTATATTTGTTTGGTAGTTCGGTAGGCTAACGAGCATGCGAGCATCTTCGCAATGCTTTGGTGCGCAACAAACTCTCATCGCCCAGGCTTTGACGGCTGTACCACGAATGTGCCGTGGTGATATCTCGGGGTGGGGCGGAAGGAAGTGAGCACTTCGTTCGGCAACTCTATACATATATATATATATATAATATATATAATATATATATATTATATAATTATATATATACACATGTACATATAGCACATGAAAACAACTGTATATAACTCAAATATCTGTGAAACTACAAGTGAGATTGAATATTGGTCTCGGCCTACTTTTGAACGCATGATAGATTTTGTATCCCGGAATCTCGCTCCAAGGCCCATGAGTTGGCTGCCGCGGGATCAGCGGGTCATCATCTAAGCAGGGGGACCGGTGAAACTTTGGATAATTTTTAGATGATTAGCATGTGGTGGATTTTGTCTTCATGATACATGCATCAATGGTTTTTTTCGATGTTTCTTTCCGATGTTTTTTAGTCTGAAACATGGTTAAACAGTGAAGTTGGATGGGAGTCATTCAGGCTTCGGCTACCATGTGTTGTGCGTTTTTCCAGAAATGGGACCTTTCGCGCCACGATGCAACGCCGAGGCAGAGCCTCCCTTGGCCCAGCCCACTGCATCGCCAAGGCAAGGCTTATATAGAAACCTCCTCGGCCACCAGGTGATACAATGCAGAACTGGAAAACAGGGTTTCAAATTCTATAAAGCAAAAATGGTTTGCCAGAATCTTTTGGACCCAGCCATTGCTCCCTGAGGTATTGCTTTAGGCGTGATGTAGCCTCGACGTTGGCTTTGGGCCCAAGCCTGAGAAGTGAGGCAAAAAGGAAAGAAACGCAACGATTGCAACGTCACCAGGAACAAACGAGGAAGAAGTTGGCAAAAATAATCAAGCAAACAAGGAAGATCAACTGAAGATCATGGACTTGAGAACGATGTAGTTAGAACTATGGGAGCAAAAAAACTCTGACAAGTTTGGCTACAGCAGCGATAGCAATCACAGTGCTGTATCATACTTATTTTGCAAAAAATAAGTGCGCAGGCATCGCTTGCTCAACATCTCAAACCAGATCACACTGAGGTAGTGGCTGCGCATCTGTTCCCACTCCGAACACTCCGAACACTCCCATGGTGAGGCGAGCCCGTTTCAGCCGTCAGCTGATCTGTTTGCAGAGAAGCGCTGCCTCAGGGAATGCGTACTGCCTCCCGCAGCCATGGCCACCATGGCCATGGCCTTTGCCATCCTTTGCCTTTTGCCATCAAAAACGGTTTTCAGATGCTTTCAGAACAGCTTCATCCGACTCTATGCTAAGTATTGCTAAGTCACCTGCCATGCGGCATGCCCGAAGTCTTCCCGGAGGCGTCTTGCAGAGTCTTGAAACACAGCTCTTTCTCTTCACCAAATTGCATTCAACATCATTCAACCAAAGAACCGTGGCTTTCCCCATGGCTTTTGTGATCTTTCGTGTAATTGGCCAGGCACTGTTTCGCTAACTCCTCGACGGCAGGAGGTGGAACTCTGAGTTCTGCAAGAAATACGTTACATACGTTACATACGTTGCATACGTTACATACGTTACATACGTTACACACGTTACATGCGTTACATGCGTTACATACGTTACATACGCTACATACGCTACATACGTTACATACGTTACATACGTTACATACGTTACATGCGTTACATACGTTACATACGTTACATACGTTACATACGCTACATACGCTACATACGCTACATACGCTACATACGTTACATACATTACATACGCTACATACGCTACATACGCTACATACGCTACATACGCTACATACGCTACATACGCTACATACGTTACATACGTTACATACGCTACATGCGTTACATACGTTACATACGTTACATACGTTACATACGTTACATACGTTACATTACATACGTTACATACGTTACATACGTTACATAAGTTACATACGTTACATTACATTTCATTGCATTACGTTACATACGTTACATTACATTACATTACATTACATTACATACATACATACATTATTCTTACATATATCATCATATATAATGATACATCTTAGATTGTCTTACACGTTCTTACATGATTTTTCTTCTTGTGCCATGTTTCTCAGGCAGGACAAAAACTGCGCGGGCCTTGGATTTGCACTGGTTCTCCTGGAAATTGGTGACAGTCGAAACGGTCGAAGCTCACTGTCACTGAGCTCAGGTCGCACATGCCTTCGGTCATCCCATGGGTGCCAGGCTGCCGGGGCAAGAATGCATCATATGCAAGTCATATGCAAGTCCTATGCAAGTCCTATGCAAGTCATATGCAAGTCACAACTCCGCAATCGCAAAAAATAGAAATGACTTAAAAGACGTTGCGATCACAAAAAAACAAAACCTCTCTCCATTTTGGTCGATTGAGTCATATTGAGTCGGTCGCCACTGGTTATACTTTCCGCACAGCCTGGCCAGGTTTGCAAGAGCCCATGGCACGTGGCCAGCTGAGAACGCAATAGAATCTGCTTGAAGTTGTGACAAAGGAACAGGATGGAAAAGGTTTGCAGCTGCAACCGATTGAATAAGATTGGATCATCTATCATTTGATGTTGCATGAATGAATATAAAGAGTATGTATAATATTGTATAATTATGTATATATATATATATATATACACGTGTGTGTGTGTATATACATGGTGAGACAACTTTGGATACCCAACGCGGCAGAGCCACAAGTGGGCACAGATGTTCAAATGCCGGGTGCGCTCCGATTGAACCGCACGGCATTTGAGGCAACATTGATCCTGCTGCACCCGCGCGTGAACCGGTGCCCAAGTTGTCGGAGATCCTGAATGCGGATGTCTCCCTGAGATACCATGCGTTTCATTCTGAGCGTTCAGCAAAATGATCAGATTGCAACGATTCACATGGGGGTTGTTGATGTTGTTACATGTTGTTACGGGTGCAGAGTTCAGACTGTTTTTTTCATGGGGAGATTCCTGCGAGGTCAGGCCACACACAGGTCAGGAAACAACGACTCGCCGGGCGCACCGGGAACATGACTGAGGACAAGGCACATGGCATCCCCGACGAACAACTGAAAACGAATGTCATCGAATGTCTAAAAGCATAAAAAACCTATAAAAGCCTCAAAAGTCACAACGAGGGATGGAGGTTTAAAGCATTTAAAGCGTTTAAAGCGTTTGAAACGTTTAAAGTTGAAGCTGATTTCGGTGTGGCCACAGCCAGCTGTAGCTGATGGTTTTGTGACCGGAGACTGAGAGATTCGCCGAGCAACTCACCTCTAGAAGCAACTTCCGTTACATTTTATTCCGCAAGATTCTGACAGGAAGGCTACTGGGAAATCGCAGAAGGCGGAGGCCAAACCAAGAAGTGGTGCAGCTATCGCATTGTGATGTCCATGTAGGCAAAATCAGAATAAAGCCTCCCAGAACTACAGATGTTGGTGATGTTTAGTGATACACTGTCCCATTTGATGTGAACAAAAGGCCTCAGCACCTTCGGTGCGGGTTTGGGCGGAATTCTTGACCTATCCATACCTATCCTGTGATCCTGTGCCAGGAAAACAAGAATTCATCTACACAGTTTGAGTCGCAAAGTCGCTCAGAGATCGGATAAGAGCCAACGCATCGCCGCAAATGGCCCCCAGACCTGGCAGAAAAGGGCGAAACCTTGGATTCCAGGTCTTCGCGACGGAATTGGTATGAATTGGTACCATGTTGAACCTACTAGTCTTATCTAGTCTTTATATACTCTAAATTCAAAATGGCCCAAGTTTGCGATTCCTGAGCATGAAATCATATGAAACCATCAATCAATATTCCACTGCAAAATTTGCTGCACATGGATGCAGAATCACAAGATGTCGCACAGCTACAGGTACCGATCCAGAGTTGCTGATCATGGTTCCACCCGAACGTTTGGTCCGGGGGCGGAGTTCATGTTGTCCAGTTGTATGCCGCTGTATGCCATTGAATTTCTTCATGTGTTGAGTCCAGCTTAGGCAGTGACTTTGCTCTATCAATGCTCCAGCAATATCCGCAAGTTCAAGGAGGCAGCGCAATCCCCTCCCTGAACTTCCCTGAACACCCACAATGCTGCCGGTCACAGGTCGGCACTAACGCATCGGTGCAGGAGGGTTGTGTGTGCATTTTCTGCTGAGGTCTCCTGCAAATTTCTTCGAGGTATTCATTGCATGACAAGGTTGCGCATTCCACAACCCCATACAACCCCCTTTGTAGTTCCCATATTCGTCACACCAAAGGTCTTCTACCAACGGCCTGTTTGGTGTTGCTCATTTTGGTGCAAGCAGTCGGGTTGCTGCATTGCTGCTGCTGCCTATAGGAACGTATTCACAAACGCATGTCTCCCCACAACCGTACTTTTTGCGAACCTACACGCCAGAGCATTGTAATTTACACTCTAACAACATTGGTAGTTACTTCTACAGTATTTTCTCTTCAAAGCCCAGAAAGACATTATAATTTGCAGTGTTTTTTCGGAAGCCGTTCCAAAATCGTTGTCTTTACAACATGTTCAGCGCGTTCCCTTTAAAAATGCAGCATGGTAAAATAAGATAAATAAGTGATTTTGCACCTCAAACTACAGACAGTGAGGAACATTTGCAAAACGCCACCATTTTTCATGGTTTTCCACGTCGGCAAAGCAAAAGGAGTCCCGAGCGTCCAGTTTCTAATCGTTGTAAAACCTTTTCCTCCAAGGAAGGCTGCATTGATGAGGGTCTCTTCCATAGAAAATGGGTAAAAGGGGATGCTAGGGCTGGATTTGCTTGTATGTTGGCCGGTGTATTTTTAATGTTTTTTGTTTTATGTATGTTCCTTGGTTTTGATGTTGTTTGTGTTGGGGCTTCTGGGCATTTCTGGACCAATTTTGAAGCTACTTACACTCTTGATGCTGGGCTTGGATAGCAGGAGCTTCCTCAAGTAATTTAACAATATTGTGTTTGTGTCCAAAGCTTCTTTGCAAGGAAAGTGCGGCATTGAAAACACATGTGCTTTATCCTCTATATTATTGCTTTTCTGGTCATAGTCCGGCAATGTGTTACTGAAACAGCGGTACATGCCCCATACCCGGCTACTTGAACAGCTGCCGCGTGTTGAAGGGTGGCATTGGAAACAAAAGGATGAACCTTGGTTTGTAGTGGATTGGTTCATGTTTGGGTTCCCTCTCTGTGGAGGATGTGGAGGTTTACTGATGTTTGGGTATGGGAAATGATGAGAATCGTCACCAAGACACCAAGACATGGCATGGGCCTTGCAGACACTGCAGGAACAACAAAAGCGGATTGAAGCTGAAGGACAAAAGTTGAGCTCCGAATTGGTCTACCTCAAGCAGTGCCCAAGTGCCCAATCTCAGGTTTGTCTCGATCTAGTAGCCGGGTGGTCCATCTCCATGAGTTAATCATAGTGAATCAGATTCCCTATTCACGTCGCCATCCTCAAGTAATAACATGTAAGAACCAATTCTTGGACACACCCATACTATTCTCCCCCACATTCTCAGATCTTGCGCAGCTGAGGTACGTTGGGAATGCCTGTGGTACCATCGCCTGCATTCATAGCATTGGCAACAACTCCCAGGCCACTTCACCTGGTGCAGATTGAGATCCATCCAGTTTGATTCCAATGGATCAAAAACATGTTTCCAACGCCCAACTGATTTTCATTTTGACGTTCTTCTGATTTTCATTGTTTTTTCACATGTTTTAACGAAAGTTAACTAATTTGTAAAAAAAAAAAAAGCGCAGTGGCGTTTTTTCATGTGCAATCCTCATCTTTGTGGCAGCGGTCGACTTTCATCGTCCAGCCAGGTCATGGGTATATCTGAAGAGTCTCCCATCGGAAAGTTTTTGACGACGATCAAAAGCAAGACGCCACAGGAGCTTTTTTGGGAGACGACTGAGCAGGTGCCATAAAAGCCATGAGGGAAATCCTCCACTTGTGCTCCAACCTTCGGCACAGGATGCAGGTCTTGCACTGGTGGATGCCACGGATATGCATTCAGCGTCGGAGGCGATCAACGGGAGCGTTCCAGATGCCACGGTGGTGAAGAAAGCTGGCTATGATAAATACATATATATATATATATATTATATTATATATATATATATATATGTATATAAATACTATAAAATGCGATGTGCCCCCCAAAAAAGATAGACAAAAGGCTGCTGAAATAGTGAAAAGGCACTCTTCTATCTTGTTTGGGGTTACGATGCACTGTGTATTCTATATGTATATATTATATATGTGTGTCTGTGTTCCATACTTATATGTTAATTAATACAATACATCAAACCATGTTTGGTTCTGACCTCCCAATTTACTAACCAGGAGAATTCTTGCCTGAGGCAAGTGCTCAAGGTGGACAAACTGCAGCCCCAGAGGCAGGGCGATCGAGGTGTCCATTGGAACAAGGTCAAGGCAGCGATGAATTTGGTGGATAGCAATCCCATAGAAAAAAGGCGATCCCATAGAAAAAAGGACCATTTTTTGTTGATAGATGTTCGAACTATTATTATTTATTATTGTTTATTGTATGTCTCCTAAAACCTTGACCCTACTTAAGACTCGCCCTAAAAGTGCAGAGGACATATCGGATGCGGATGGCAAAGACATTAGGACTTGGAAGCCCGCGCGATATGGTTTTATGAGACGGTCTCGAAAACTGCAGCATGGGCTGCATGTAAAGATTAGCTCAATGTCCACCAGCCAGCGACATGAGGTCAAATTTTCAAGTTTTATTGTTAGCCTTCACATCCTGAACAGAGGCAGCAAACTCTACTAGAATAGCAGGGCGGAGATCAATTGCGGGTTGTGCTTCCATCAATGCTGGGTAAGTTCTGTCACAAGAAATCCATGATCAAAGATAGAATCATAAGAGCAAAATAAGCACAAACAATGTTTACAGGCACCAAATTACAACATCCAGAGACCTTTTTTGACAGTTTCTGTTGAATGTCAAAGGTTGTGAAAAGCACCAGGGCCTTGCCAATGAAAGCATCAGCAGGCAACTGCTGACGTTGATGCGCATTTCATTTGCTTTGTGGAGAATCTTGGCTTTGCATTTGGCAAATGTATGAATACTATGCAATAGTGCCGCACTTGTGAAGTTCAGCATGGCAGAATCATCCAGGATTTCCAGTGTGTCCTTTATGGTTGCTGTGGGGATTCGGTTCCGTTTGCCATTGCTATTCCTAGGAAAGACGGCGATCTCTACGAACTAGACGGAAACAAGGCATTGCGATGTCACGATTTTCCCACTAGACAGACAACCTCAACATGCTATGAACAACACTGGTGTTGTTTTCAGTTGCTTCCATGATGCTAGTTACTCTAATTGCAACTAATTCTGTTACAGAAGCATTTTCCAATTTTCCATGGATTTTTTGATCAGCCATTTTTTTCACACCGTGTAGCAGATTCAAACGTGCCATTCCAACGGCGCCCTTCGGTCCAGTGGGTCCAGTGGTCCAGGCCTTTCCGATCAACCACGGTCCAGTCGGAGGTGATCTGTTGGAAGCAGCCGCACAGGTCATCAAGGTGTGGACCTGGGAAGATTATGGAAGATCTCCTATTAAAAAGCCATGAGCTTTCCAAGATTTTCCATTAGTTTCCCAGAAGAAATGAAGGATGGACTATGACTAAATATGATGTCATTTTTTCATGAAACATATGTATTTCTTCCGATTTTCCCTCAAAGCCAGTATGGGACTACCAAGAAAATTGCATGTGGGATTGGATTTATGAGTTCCCAGCTTGTACCAAGCCTCTCCATTGGATGCTGTGGTGTTTCAACTATCCAGGCCAACTTCATGGAACAAGATCCAGAAAGCGTGAACTTCAACATGCCGCAGTCTAAGAGGACGACAACCACTGGGTTCCGCTGCTGGCTAGTATGATACATATACCTATACGTATGATTCTAAGTATGTATAATGTATAAACATTATAATAGAACAATATAATTAAATGAGTATCAATATTATATAATATGACATTCCAGTTATACAACGGTCATATCTCATTTAAGCTGCGATGCATCCTGCAGATCCCATGGACTAAGGATGGCACTGGTGAGAAGCTGATCAGCCAAGCTCCACAAAAATTACAAACGGCGGCGAAAAAAAAGTTGCTGGAAAACCGGGTTTATAGAGAAGTTATCGAAGGAAGTTTAGAAGTCAAACTTCCGACAATATGGACAGATGAAAAGCAGAGCAGGGCAGAGGCAGAGAGAAGAGACAGATTAGAAGAGAGAAGATCAGAGAAGAGAAAGAGTCAGA
>Ga0126342_10004929_pt1 | contig 23069 bp, 15 predicted proteins | sample Cyp1metagenome_FD_92528 | JGI IMG/M metagenome (GOLD analysis project Ga0126342, IMG submission 92528) | Coral microbial communities from Lord Howe Island, Old Settlement Bay, Australia - Cyphastrea 1 metagenome | ecosystem: Host-associated > Invertebrates > Cnidaria > Coral ...
GCCAGATAGAATGCCAAATAGAATGTCAGAAGATATGTCAGATAGAATGCCAGAAGATTTGCCAGTAAGAAAATGTATAAATGTCATGGTGGGGATCACACGAAGTAAAGTAATTTCATTTTTGTTCATTTCTTTCAGCTTTTTTTTGATATTTATCTCATTCATTTTTCTCATTCATTTGTTCATTCATTATTTGATTCATTCTTTCGCTGAGTCTTCTGTTCAATCCTTCATTTTTCCATGCATTCATGCATTGAGTTGATTCTTGCATCTCATTGCTTCCGCTTGCGTTGGTATCTCCAGAAGCATGCCACGTCAATGCTGCAGCTTACAGACCTTCCTCTAGGCAATTGATTTCTCGTTTTCATTGCTATTTTTCCAAAGCTTCCGCCCCGGTACGGCCGGGTACTACTGATAGAAATGTCCTATTGATACCTGTACATTTGCGGAAAAACGGTTGTGCATGACCTTGCCAATACGAGGCGAAGCAACGACTCCTAGGCTATCCTTGGGTTAGGAACACAGACAATCAATTGCTGCCACATCATGCCACATCCGCGGTTTTGCGTGACCGACAAGAAATGGCCAGCTTGTTTTCCCAACGCTTGCTAATGCCAAGTGGGCCAAGCGAACAGTTCAATTCTTAATGGGACAACTGTTGCGCTTACCCTCTGGCAATTCAACAATTTGCCATGTGGCAAAAACTTACAAATCGATCATGGAAAAATAACAATTGTAAGCGATCTGCCAGGCTTTTGATTTTGTAGGATGGCCATCTTCAATGGCAAACTGTTTGACAACGCAAGTTCACCAAAATTTGCCAAGACTCAGCCCTTTTTCGGCCCGGAAGGGTGAGTTTCACCCAATGATCGGGGGAGGTCACCGAGGTCACCTGCTTCGCCTGCTTCACATCGAAGGACAGCTCGAATTTCGAATACCAATTCTTGGAAATCTTGTCCGCATCCTTAGTGGTACCCTCTGGTAAACTAACATAGCTATGGAAAATCACTATTTTTAATGGGTAAATCCACTATTTCTATGGCCATTTTCAATAGCTATGTTAAATTACCAGAGGGTATTTGGCATGTCTTTTGGCCAGTTTGTGTTGCTCTTTTCTAGCGCTAGACAGTTCAAATATGTAGGAATTCGTGTATGGAAACCAAGGGGGAGAAAAGAATCATCGACTCAACAAATCCATGTTTCCTGTCCAAGTCGTTTTTGAAGCTTCTGCGTCACCATGCTCAGTTCCATGTAAGCCGCCGCATCGTGCTTTCTCTCATTGCTCAACTCAAACATGACATCCTGTCGCGGGGGTCAATGTACCCTCTCAGAAACCAATGGCTGATTCTAATTTCACATACCTTGACCCTCATTAGGTACCCGGATAAACACCAATTTCTAATATGATTTGATTGTTGCTACTTCAGCAGCCCTTGAACACAGGGAGTTCGGAAAAATAAGGGTTGGTTTCCTGACCCGAAATTGTCAACTACTGGTTTGCCATTTTTCCATATTTTTCCCGAATGCGTAGGAGGGGTTCTTGTTTTCCCTGATTATTTGCTGCTTAATTTTAATGCTCATTTCGTCAGGGGCCTCGAGCCCCCGCGTTACCTTGTTTTCTTGGTATAAGGGGGTCTTGGGGTAGAGCTTTGTTTGCGGCCCGTTGCGTGTTTCACTCGCTTATCTTGTTTCCGCTGTGCCCGGCCTTGATACAAAGTGTGATGTTTTGAACATGAGATAAATGTCATTTCGCGTAGCAGGCGTCCGACTTCGTAAAATGCGATGTTGTGAAGTTGCGAGACTTTATTTCGTGCGGCAGGCGTGGCGCTGTGCCCACAAAAATTGCTACTAAACGTGACGTTTCGAAGTTGAGGAATGTCATTGGGACTTCGTGGCATTCAGACTGTAGTGCAAAGAAGTACTGGGAGGTATTTTTGTAGTACCAAGTAGAACTTTGTGCAATGCTTGTAGTACGAAGTAGTACTGGGAAGTATGTACTTTGTGCAAGGCTTGTAGTATCAAGTGGTGCTGGGAAGTACTTTTTGCGCAATGCTTGTAGTACGAAGTAATACTGGGAAGTACTTGTGCAAGGCTTTGTAGTACGAGGTAGCTTTCAAGTCTGCTTCAGACATGTTCAGGCATATTTCAGATAGGGAAGTACTCTGTGCAAACTTTGTAATACAAAGTAGTATTGGGAAGTCCTTTGTGCAAGACTTGTAGTACAAAGTAGTACTGGGAGGTGATTTTGTATGATTTTTCAGTACAAAGTAGTACTAGGAAGAACTTTGTGAGACCTCTTGTAGTACAAAGTAGTACTGGAAAGACGAACTTTGTGCAATGTTTGTAGTATGAATTGGAACTGGGAAGTATATACTTTGTGCAAACCTTGTAGTACAAAGAAGTGCCGGGAAGTACTTGCGCAATGCTTGTAAGAAGAGGTAATACTGGGAAGTACTTGTGCAAGCTCTTTAGTATGACGTAGCATTTCAAACAAGGCAGTACTTGTGCAGACTTTGTAGTACGAAGTAGTATTGGGAAGTGTTTTGCGCAGGCTTTTAGCACAAAGGAGTATTGGGAAGTGCTCTGTGCAAACTTTGTTGTGCAAAGCAGTACTGGGAGGTTCTTTTGTAGCACAAAGTAGTACTGGAAAGAACTTTGTGCAATGCTTGTAGTACGAATTTGAACTGGGAAGTATATACTTTGTGCGAGGCTTGTAGTACAAAGAAGTGCCGAGAAGTACTTTGCGCAATGCTTGTAGTACGAAGTAATACTGGGAAGTACTTGTGCAAGCTCTTCAGTATGACGGAGCATTTCAAACAAGGAAGTACTTGTGCAGACTTTGTAGTACGAAGTAGTATTGGGAAGTCTTTTGCGCAGGCTTTAGCACAAAGGAATATTGGGAAGTGCTCTGTGCAAACTTTGTAGTACAAAGTAGTACTGGGAGGTTCTTTTGTAGTTCGAAAAACTACTGGGGAGTACTTTGTGCGAGGCTTGTAGTGCAAAGTAATACTGGGATGTACTTTGTTCAATGCTTGTAGCACTTAAAGTAACACTGGAAGGTACTTTGTTCAATGCTTGTAGTAAAAAATGCTTGGAAGTACTTTGAGCATCTTTGAGCAAGCTTTCTAATACGAAGATTCGTTTCAGATTCGTTTCAGACTCGTTTCAGATTCTGTTCAGATTTGTTTCGGACTGGGAAATACTTTGTGCCGACTTTGCAGTACAAAGTAGTAGTGGAAAGTGCTTTGTGCAAGCTTTGCAGTACAGAGTAGTACTGGGAAGTACCTTGCGCAAGCCTTGCAATCCATTTAGTATGGGGAGCTGCTTTTGTAGTACCAAGTAGTACTGGGAAGTACGTGCAAGGCTTGTAGTACAAAGTAGTACTAGGAAATAGTTTCTGCAACGCTTGTGGTACGAAGTAAAACTGGGAAGTACTTTGTGCAAGCTTTGTAGTGTGAAGTAGCTTTCAAACCTGTTTCAGACTCGTTTCCGAGTCATTCCAGACTCATTTCAGACTGGGAAGTACTTTGTGCAGGCTTTGCAATACAAAGCAGCAGTATTGGGAAGTGCTTTGTGCAAGCTTGGTAGTACAAAGTAGTACTGGGAATTACTTTATGCAAGGCTTGTAGATGCTTGTAGTACACAGAAGTACTGGGAGGTGCTTTTGTAGCACAAAAATGTACAAAGTAGTACTGTGAAGTACTTTGTGCAAGGCTTGTAGAATAGAAGAGTACTGGGGGGCACTTTGTGCAAGCTTTGCAGAACGAAGTAGTACTGGGAAGTGTGGGGTGCATTTTTTTCAGCAAGAGACCGTGGGGTGTAGAGTGTAAAGTGTGGAGTGTGGAGTGGAAAGTGTCGAGGGTGGAGTGGAAAGTGCGGACTTTGGACTTGGAATTGTGAAGTGCAGTGTGGATTCTACAGTGTAGAGCGTGTCATGCTGCGTATGAAATGCGCAGCGCATAGTGTGAGAGTCTTGCTGCTACAGCGTGTGTTTGTTGGGTGGTTTGGCCTTGGGGGTTGTCCAATGTAACGCATGGAATGTATGTAGACTGCAAATGGCTATCAGCACATCTTGAGTGTTTACATGCATTCGGGTTCGTGGATTCTATCAGGTTTCTATGCGGCGTTCAGATGTTGAGATGTTCTCAAACATCAGCGACACATGGGTACGGACTGCAGGAAGACCACCAGGACGCACTGATTGGATGTTTCGCGTTGAAAAAAACACGTGCCAGAGAATTCAAATGTTCACGATCAGAAACAAATCACCACAAAATCACCACTTTCACTAAATTGCATTTAGTTACTGTCCAAGTGCGCAAAAAAAAAACTCGCCTGCAAATATCTAGAAAACAAGACAGGAAATTGATTGAAGGCTGATGTCTCAACCGCATAAACCGCACTCCATCTACCCCATTTCAAACTCTTGGAGGAAACGCATACTCCAAGGTTTGGGGTTCCAACTCACCAGAACCTATTCCGAAACAAGATCAAAAAGAACACAACAATACAATGTAACAAGAAACACCTGTGAATTTCGTGAAAACCGTCCCTTCCACAGCCTCTGCATGCTCCACCAGCGTCAGATGCTCCTCCACTGGCGCTCGGGTCGTCGCTGCTCCACTCGCCGACGACGTGGAGCGGCCCGTGGGCAGCGGTGGCGCGACTGTCTTGGGGGCTGGTGGCGCAGCAGGGGCGGAAGGCTCTTTGGGGCGGAAGATGCCCTTCTCAAGGTCCACCAAGAGATTGGTTCCCTGCACCTCGGGAAAATTTGGACGATTCTTGTCTGCCAATGGGGGGTGATTTTTTGTTTGTTGAAGTGGGCGAATTGTCTGGATCATATATATGGGCATGTTTATTGATCTTGATTGTGTGCATTGCAGACGAATGATATGAACAGGGGATGTCCCTGGTTCATTCTTGGGGTTGTCGGGCTGGAAGGGCTAGAAGAGTCATGGAACGTGTTTCAAGCAACATTTGCAAGCACTGTTGATCTAATTGCCTCAGCATGCCTCAGCCAGCCGTAAATGAAAACGAGTTCAATCCTGGCAGTTCAGCGGCCAAGTTTTTACTGGTCAAGTGGACTTAATAACAGATCCTGCAGTAAACTAATAGATATGGACATCCACGAGTTGCAGATCATTTCCTAGGTCCTAGGCAAACAATGGTTTTCCATAGTTAGGCTAGCAACGTGTCGTTTTCAATAGCCTGATGGAGGTGACTCCGCATTGGGGCATCCCAAAAGGTTTCCAGCTCATGGGTTCTGATAAAGTCTCAGATGTATCATGGGGAGCAGAACTAACCCCTATACCTATAGTTTGGGTTGATGGCTAAACTCCCATGCAAGACCCTCAATATCCCCATAACATCGCCGCTATATCCCCACACAGGTCATAATCGCCGAACTGCGTGGACAAATTATATACTATCCTTCACAGACCCGACATAGGCCACTCTTGGGAATCAATCATTCCCTGTCAACCATCATTTATGGCGACCTCGTTGTGAAGTCGACATGCACTATATGCCCAAAATCATGACATATAGTGGTTGAACTGCGTTTAAACAAACGCATTCCATCATTTCCCCATAGCATGCATCTATATATATATACATAAATATATATATATATGTACACATATGCACATATACATATATATATATACATATATATACACATATACACATATATATATATATATACATATATATACACATATACATATATATATATACACATATACATATATATATACATATATATATGTACACATATGCACATATACATATACATATATATATATACATAATCATCCCAGAAAATTATCCTTTATTTGAAGATGCTACTATATAATAACCATTAATTAAACCGCTCCTGTAATTCACAAGACCTCCAGCGAGTGGCGCAACGCTTCAGCACATCGCACATCACATCAGGCACCGTGTGCCAGTCGGCCGGCGGCGTGCTAACGCCCCAAGGCTTTGCAAGCCCCACATTCTGCTGGAAGAATTTCCTGATGTATCGAGGTTTCACTTGGCGATCTCCTATGTTTCGGCTAATGACCTTAAAATCCAACACTTCTCCAGCTTCAGTTGATAATGATTGCTGGATTCCCAGCATCAGTTTGGATAGTTAGCGATTCCAATGCCAATATCTGTTGTAAAATGTCATCCCCAGTTCCCACTTGGCGCAGCTTGGTGCTTCACCCCAGTTGGTATCTGGGGCATCACCTGGTTTACCCAGGGCAGCGAGCTGGAAGATGTCCCCAACTTGACTGCTTTGTCGGGGCGTCATCATTTTCCCACTAAAATTGCAACAATTGGAAGTATCTATCAATAATTTTAATAGATATAGATATTTTTGCCAATAGACCATAACATATAATACACTAAAACATAATAGCAAATGTTGATAAAATATAATATAATAAATTAGTTTTGATTAGATACAGTAAACGTATTTATATTTCCATATACTCTACTAAATGTATAATGTAAAACAATAATATATATATATACAGCTCCCCCATTGTCAGGTCACAATGCACGTTCACATGATATTTTTTTTGTTTTTTCTATGCCCAATAAATCCCAATATCATTCAACTTTGGTCGAAGCGTCCTCAAGTCCTTCCAGAAATTCGCGAGCCGCCCATCTGGCCGCAGCACGTCGTCCCAGCGGTGCCATTGGGCATCCTGAGGCGCGGAAGGGATGATCTGATAGGGAAAAGTTACAGATTTTTGCTGGAAACCATGCGATTTTTTCCCCTGATTTTTTCCAACTTGGGGAAGATTGGCAGATCTTAAATGCTGGAATCGATGAACGCACCTGGGGCATACCCGAAACCCCAAAAAAATAATAAAACGAAAAAAACATGAGGGGCCCGGGTGTCAAACTTTCGAACCAATTTGCCAATGCCTTTGATTTTGTATCCCCTAGATCCCAAGTCAGATGTTTTTCATTCCTAAACCACGACTTTGGACTGACAAAAATGACATTCATGTTTTTTTCTCCGTGAGCTGCAGCCCCTGAAAGTCAACAAAGCATCATCGGGCACGGCTTCCTTGGCAGCAATGAAGCCTGTGCAAGATCGTGCGAAATTGAACAAACATTGGTGAAGGCCTATGTCTTAGTCTTAGCTACGATGTAAACATACATAATTAGTATAAAAGGATTTCAAAAGACAAAGCATATACACATGTATATATAATACATACATGTACATATACATCAACAAAAAATGTTAAGTGCATGTGCAATTAGTGCAATTGTAACCCAGCTATTCTTAGCAGGGTTGCTAAGTCTAGCCACGTCATTGAGTCATCACCCATGAAACGTGGCCAGCACTTTGCCACAAGGATCATCCAGGACTGGGACAAAACCATAACTCTGAAGACTATGGAGGATGATACACCGCTGGAGATTTGAATTTTCAGATGGTAACCCCGGACGCTTCTTCGTTTCAAAATGCTCAACGCTCTGCAGCAACCATGGAAAGATTGATTGGACAATTCAAATCATTCCAGACAGGGTGGAGAAAAATGGGCATGTGCCTGTGCTAAAAAAATCCACGTCATAAACCTTCAAACTGGCTGGCCCAAAATGGCCGAAACATGCCGAAACTAGCTCATCATCTGTCTTTAGTTGTTTCTCTGCGCCAGAGATCGAACATCTAGATATGTGTCAAGATCTGTGATTTTGGTCAAATGTCAAGCGTCATAGAAAACATAAGGAAACCACCTTTGGTTTTTGCATTCAAAATGCATCAGTGCACAGCCTGTTTTGCACACATTCCCACGTTGCATCACTTGCATCTAATTGTACTGTAACCCATGAGTGGTCAGGTAAACCTTCTCCCGCAACACTGTAAAGAGCGCGTAGCTATTTTCAAAACTCATGTGAACTTTCGGCCCCAATCTTTGTGCATCAAAGGATCGTGAGCACGGTGTTCAAAACAAGTCGATGACATGACCATGGTCTTCAACAAGTTTTTGAATTGCTAGACCAAATCACATTCCACCTCTGGAGTGTCGATATTTGAACCCGCAAAAACCACCCATGTGTCAGAGTTCTTCAATGCGATGCACCTGGTTCTACATAACCCCTTGTGTCGGCCGTCACAGGCACGCCGTTGTACCAATCTTCCGGCGTCATAAAAGGTCCATTTCAATGCCTTTTCTCAAGAGGCACTTTTATTTCCTGCCAAAACTGGTTAACCGATAATCAGCTCTTTTCTTCCAAGCCAACCATCCTGGGGTCTGGCCGTAAGCCAACCAGGTTGTCTCCCTGACAATCCCTGACTCGACCAGACCTGACGCCGTCGAGCCGGAGCAAATCTGAGAATGTCTGGTTTGTTCATCCCAAGCCACTGGTCAGTCACACGCTCGCCGATGGCGAGTAACTAACTCGACTGACTGCAATTTGTTTTTGGACTCCCTGGCATCTGGCCAGCTAAGTTGGTCATGGATATGCATCTTGGGAAAGTTCGGCATGAACGAAGTTTGGCACGTCACAGCTGCCATCGGTGACAGCTAGCGCAGTAGCGGCAAAGATCGGCCAAATCATGGTCGCGGCTGTCACTGGCAATGCTGAGCGTATTTCAATGCCTATCAGTCGCATAGTTTGTGCTTGAACCAAAGTCTCCACCATCCACTATGAAGCGCCCAAAAAACATAGCAAACATTAAACAATTGCCTAAAGGATCCTCAATTAGGGTATAAACATGAACAAATTGTTGAACCGGGCTGCAGTCTTAAATCACTTGTGGAGTCCAAGGTGTCCAAGGTCTCATCAAATTTGACCCACGCCCATAGTGGAGATACCAGTAACTGTTGGAAACGTGAAATCATCAAGTCACCGAAGTTGTAAGGGCTCCATATCCCAACCATGGGGGCTATAAAAAATATAATATAATAATCTCAAGCATATATCATCAATAAGAATAACGCCAGATCAGCCAGGAACCTTTGGAACGCAGGAGCATGGCATCGGAGCAGTCCAGGAAGGGTCCTGGCGTGTGACCGATCGACCGATTTCTCCCAATCAATAGTGAACCCCAAGGGGGAATTGACACAATTTCACCGTAAATGGTAAGTTGATGGCGATATTAACATATATTAACCATGTACATTTTTTGTTTGTTGAAAAAGTCTATGAACCATTAAAAACCCACTATAAAATGAGAGCATACTCACCATCATTGGCCGGTGACCTTGGAGGTGAAATCACCATGAACTCATGTGAACTCACCCTCCGGATTCCACCTTGGGTGTGAACATGTGATGTACCGGCCATGGTGGCCTAAGCGCTGAAGTGTCTGAAGATTTTGGTCGACAAAGCGCTGCTGAATGAAGCTGCCCACCTTGCAGGTTTGGAGGACCATCCCACTTAGTAACCGTTAGTAAGTCCCCTGGGGTTCTCCCATGCATAACTAACCAGTTATAAAATTGGGATGACCCTCTAATGGTTGAACTTAATCAACAACACTTGGGTAAAATTGAATATGACGGAGATAATGGGGAATATATCCAATATATACTGGGGTGCACTTAAGATAATCAAATATTGCCTATAATAAACATGTTTTTTTTAATCAAGTGTGGTGATGTGATAAATGAATAACCCCCTAGATTGTCATAGCTGTATATTGAACTTGATATTTTCGGAGCCTCCACAAATGAATTATCTGAATCTTAAGATTTGACTGCTCCTAATTTGAGGGGTGGTCTATGCAGTGTGGGGTCAAGGGGTTGTGGGGGGAAGTCCAGCTGGTGGCCAAATCCTGGCGCCCTGCAGCGGCCAAAACCAAACCCAATAGCATTGGTTGAATAGATCTTTGGAAGTTCTAAACTATGGAGTCCCGTTAATTTTCCTTATTTTCCTTCAAAATAAGAAAAATGGGAACTGCGCCATGGAGGCTTCATTCGGTGATGCGGATTCCTCCCAAGGCTTTGAAAAACTATGTTTTTTCCCTGTTCCTGGGTGGGCCCAATAAGTGATAGGAACTACTGGCAGGGCTGCTGGACTGATGAAAGCAAAAATAGTGAAAATTCAAAGTTTACAAATCAACCTAAGTGCATTTTTGATAATCACTATGTAACGAGGGGGTCTGGGAGACCCTCTCACTACATCTCACTACATCAGTCGGGAGTGCTCCGGAGTGATCCCTTGATTGTCTTCAATGCGCAGGGGAAAAAATCATGTAGGCTTAGAGCTGTCAAAAAAACTGCCTTCAATGAACGGCTAGGTAGGGCTTAGAGCACTCACGAGCGCTCCGGAGGGATGTGAGGAGAGGGTATCCCAGACCCCTCCTTACATCAGTGATTATCTTAAATGCACTTCTTCAAAACCAAAAACCATTTGATTTTTCCCCTTTTTTTTCGATGCCGTTTCCGTTGTTTGGATCTAAGGCAAGCATCTAGGAATGGGTGTCAACCTGCCATTGACATGGATCATGAAATCAACAGAAAATAATAAATAATTGATATTACAATATATGAATGTATATATATATGTATATATATGTATATATATGTATATATATATATATGTATATATATATATATTTGGCTAGTTGGCTGATTTTGTGACCAACTGGGTGACGACCTTATCCCAATTTCAATAAACCAAGGGGTCAAAGATTCAATCATCGCATCATGTTCAATGGGTCATACGTATGGCCATGCATCACCCTTAGCCAAAAAACTAATGGGCCCATTGTCTAAGGAGTTAATGCCATTAGAAAATGCAACAAGGTGTCAACGGTTGATTTCCTATGAAAACATGCAATCCATGTGGAACCTAATAGTTACCCCAAGTGGTCCAATGTGGAATCAAATGTCAATCTCCTTGAACACCAGGGCGAGCATTCTAGATATCCAAAATCACAAACAATGGGACCTCAATGGACCTCAGATTAAACTTGGTGAACACCACACACGAAATATTTGACTATCTTAAATGCAGGACAATAAAGGATCATTAACTTATGTGGGGTGGTCATGCCCCCAAACAAAGAAAACAATCATATATTGGATATTCACAGGCACACAAGGATTTTAGAAATCACTAACGACAACACTGGCATGTGCACTAGTGATGGAAGTATAAAAAAAGGTTGCCAGCGGCGGCGATTTAACCTTGCACCGTGTTGGAAACAGGAACTCACAAAGTTGGTCAATTTCCAGGTTTAACCTGCCGTGGACCATGGCATGTGCAGGTGCGTGCACTGCACCTCGATAGAAGGAAGTAATTAAGAACGTGTACAAGTGACCTATGGAGGCTATCACGATCGGCGAGAGGCCTGAGACATTGAGGTCTGAAGGCGCGCGAAGGCCAAAAGCAATGGAGCACCTGCAAGGAGTGAAAACGCGTCAGAATTTTGCAGGGTTAATCCCAGTATGCGTTTGACTGCCGGTTGACATCTTCCTGTTCGTGTTTTTTTGGGCGGGAAAGTCCTTATATAACCACCACAGCACAATGGTCTTGTGGCCATACCATGGAGAAAACGATGCAACTTATTACTGTAGTTTCATCAAGGGTGAAGCTGCCATCAGTGAGGAAACAAACCCCCCTTGCGGAAGCTTACTGGGATGGCCCGTGACATAGCAGGGTGGTTAGACATGGCATGACGTTTCCAGCATCTGTCACATCCCAACTTTTAAAGCTACATTGCTTTTCCTGGCAAAGGCAACCACCTTTCATGTGTCATGGCATGGGCTAAACTTCGGGTTACCGACAATATGGCTATAATTTACAAATAGACAAGTGACAATAACCGACCTTTCGTAGTTGGAACATGTTGGAACAGTTCAGCCAGGTCCATCATGGTCCAAGCTGCTCTGCTTGGCTGGGAGTTGGCTGTACTCTGCATATACCGCTTGGCTGGACGCCGCACGCACTGTGGCGCAGGTGGGTTGGCGCTGCTGCTTCAGGGTCAAGGCGTGGACCGCCAGGTCGATCAACGACTGCCATGGAAAGCGGCTGTTGGCCAAAAACAACTGGGGCTTGCAATTGTCAAAACACATGAAGATCCAAAATGGTTTTAATATGTTTATACTGTAAGTGTCAAAAAATGTGAATTCAATGAGTTACGATCACGAAAGTGAAGAATTTTACCATCCAAAATCATCCAAATTGATTAATTCAACCATCAGACAAATGGGGTCAAAATGGGTTTATATAATTAACATTAATTAACCACAAAACTACGGGAAACTCATGGAAATCCCACCCACAATGTACAAGTAAAAAGTGATGATATCATTAATCATTGTTCGAAATGCCATGCGTGGCTAAAACACCCAAATTTTGAAGGAACTAAAGCCAACAAAGATATGGGGTTAAGCCAGCCAAAAATGCCGATAGAACAAAGACAAATGCGGATGAATGTGATGACATTGGGTTTTTTTTACAGGACAGCACGTGTTTTACATGTGCAGGGTTTCCCTCTCTCTCTCTATATACACAGGCTTTCACGCAAAGCAACTCCGGGATATACTTGAGACATTAACAATGACAACAATAGCAGCAAGAGCATTAATTAACACATTAATTGCAAGAACACTGCGTGAAAAACTGTGTTGCTTGTTGGTGGTGCCCCAAGTTCAGCCAGAAGGCCATCTTCGACAGCTGCTGATTGTCCAGCTGCAAGACATACCTTGACAGCGAGATAGAATGGCCACTGTGAACATGATCCCCACCCATGAGGCGAACTGGGCAAAACTGAACTGCACTCGAAAGAGTCAATGGCTGCAGATCAGCCTACTGGAGGCTTGGCCTTGAATCCTACAAAGGGCTCTTGTAAGTGTATTGTTTGATTACTTATGATTACTTCCTTTAGGTTAAGATCTGGTGTCTTCCTGCCAGTATGTTAATTTGACCCTTGAATGTCTTGCTGGTATCGTACATGCAACATTCTTGGGCTAGAATTTCCATCTTGCACAGTGCTTGCGATATGCCTCTCTCTCATCCGCAAAGTATTTGCAGCATTTTGGAGCTAGCATCTGTAGCTTGCGGTACAGTAATTGCAGTATGCGGAAATTGGAATCTGCAGGTGGCATGGTCATGATGTAGCTGAAATCTTGAATTCATCTGCAAGCATGCGCACGCGGTTTCTAGCAATATCAAGCCTGAATCTATCAGTGTGCATCATCTTCCGGTTGGAAAGTGTCATGTGGTTGATACTTGCATCACTTTAGGAAATATACGCTAGCAACTTTTCTTCAAATTTGATACCGGATTGCTGGGTATAGGCTTTCTTGATGTTATTATTGTGCATTTCTGTATTGAAATGTATTGAATACCCTAGGGGGTGTTTGCACCATAGATAGGCATATTGGAGATTGAATCGCTGCTTGCACGCTATTTGCTGGAGGAGGCTGAGAGGCAGGGCCAGGGCGAGGTGGTGGTTGTTGGAATCTGAGGGATTGAATCTTTCATAGTGAACACGCCGAAATCAAAAGAAAGTAAGCGAGCATTGGTCTACACGAAACTGCGTAACCCAAAGAATCCAAAAACGCCTAAAGCCGAAAAGCCCAAAAAACACCAGAAGCCAAACAGCCAAGAAATTCACAAACCCCACAAGCCAAGGAGTCAAAATCCACCAAAACCAAAAAACAGAAATAACTACAAGAAACATCAAGAAACAACCAAACTCTTGTTCCTTCGCTCCTCGCAAAAACAACACCCCCGAGGTCATCTGCAAAGTTCGATGGCAGTGATGTCAGGATGGCGCCATGGCCAATCTTAGATACTAACCGCCGCAACAAAATATTTCAAAGATATACATGTTTGGCATCTTGCAGCTATTCCCATAATTATCGCCTCAACATTTGCCAATGTTCACCACAACACTTCCGCAACTGAGGGGCTTAAAGAGCTCTCGCACCGTGTTTTTATCCGGATCCCGCTGAGGAGGAAGCAAATGACCTATCACAAATTGGGATCCCCTATAGCTGCAAGGTGGAGCACACACCAAAGTAAGTTATGAGCAGCAGGCTAGCTCAGGTTTATGGTACAGTAGGTATATCTATAGTTAATTAGTGAGGGGTAGAGTCACATAAACTGGTTTGTATTCTCCAAAAACTTCCTGAGTTATATTCTCTTGTACGTGGGTTGTATATTCCATTAAAAACTGCACATGTCATGATAGCTACAACCTGCTTACCACCTAACTACAGTGGGCACAACCGCTTCCGACTCTAAAGTCCAAATAGACTGGGTCACATTGGGGCTTACGTCCTGTACCGTAAGGAGATGGAGTGTAGACAGTGGCAACATTGGATGACCCTTTAAGAAGTTGCAAATCTGTAGATGCCGTAGATACCCACCAACTAGAAAGTTTGATCCTTTGTGGATTGAAATTGTCCTCCAATTTTATCGAAACAAATTGTCCATCCCACTTGGAACATGGCAGATATTGGCAGGTAATTGGTTTACTCCTTGATACATAGGATAGAGGAAGACACCAGTTTGTGAGTATGACGTTCATATATGTTTATATAAAACGTTTTGAAACTGTGAATGATTGTGATGGCATTTTGATCATTATTGTCCCCTATCCACCACTCTGCTCATCGGGTCCTGAGATAAATTGAGCATTTACGATGCCATTCAGCTCGCACATGTGGGCGCAACGCCAGCAATCCAGGTATTGGCCACTCATATGCCTTGGGCTTCCAAGGTTTGGCGTTGCCATGGAGGGGATGGAAGGAATGGAAGGCGAAGAATTCTTCAGAATCACACGCAACTTCTTCGATTTGTATTGTCATGATAAGTCAGAGATGCTGGTTGATGTGGAAATTGAATATCCGGGAAGCTGCTATGACTTCTGGATGAACTTTGTGAGCAACAGCTGGCCATGATCGTGGCTTTGTAGTGAGCCCACCCCCGTTCAACTCCTACAGCATTCGATTATTTAAATTGTCCAGCTTCAATGATGGCTCTTGCAGGTCTAAGATAACCAGCCTCCCCCAAAAAACTAGCTGCACATGATATTCCTCCAGTTTTTGGCTACACATGATCTAATTTTAAACCATAAATTCACCCATACCAAGGTTTGTCTCAAACGTCTTCTTGTGGGTTCGGAATGCCTTGGCCGCTTGCCCACGACAAGCGCCCAAATGGGTACACCCTACTGGTCAGGAAGCTGCCGGTCCAATGATCCAAGTACATCCCACAAACCAAGGCTCAGGATGCCACCGGTGAAATCCACGGCTTGTTGCAACATTGCCACCACGGCAGGCCAGCGCGTACCCCGGATCACCACGCGATCCCGCCCTTCTCGATCCCGCCCGACTTGATACATCTGGGTTCCATAGGTCCTTACGAACTGCATGATAGAATGCCAGCCCCAGATGGTTAATTGGGAGGTGAATCGTACCTTACCAATTTTGAAATTTTGAAGCCCTTTTATTAACAAACTGGGGTGTTGTTCATTCTAGGCGAACACATAACTAACCGAGTTTCATTGGGATTTGTCCCCATAGCAAATAGACATACTTGTTGGTTTTGATGGAAATGGTCAAACCATGGGGTGACAATGGGCCCCGAAAACTGCTTTCACTCCAGCCGTGTCCCGGGTGGATTCGCAGGCTGCAGGGCACTATATATGTAGTTTAGCGAGAAGGGTGGAGCATCAAAAAAAATAGATAAATCCGCTTTCACTATGACAAAAAATTATCACTTTCACTCTTAAACCATCAAATGTCGCAGTCAATGATGCTGAAGCAAGGCATAACGGCTGGCAATTCACGCGGGAAAGTTGATGAAGGTCCTCCAGCTGGAAACTATTAAAACAACGAGCATCCACGTCAGCTGAAGCTGTGCATGTTCTATGTCCAGGGCTAGCACGTATTAGCACGTGGAAGTGACATGAAGCTATCATACAGCAAATCAACCACTAAATTCTGATCTACAACATGTTTGAATTCTAGATCAGCTTGGCTTGAAAGTGGTGCACAAATAATCCTTGGCAAAAATCAGCCCACTTGCACCCCCACATCTTAGTGCGCATCTTCCGCCAAGCAGCCACATCCAACTCTGAAAATGGTTCGCGATCAAAGGCATTTTTTGCTGATATTGCACCGGCACAATAAAGACCGCGCCATCTGCTGGAGCGCGGTCTCCGTTCAGCTCCTCCACGAAATTATTGACCAAGTCTTGACCTCTCCTGCGGCGATTTTCGAACTCATCTTGATTTCTTAATACAAGCCAACGCACACCCCGTGGAAAAAAACAAAGGCAACATGTACCTACCTCACTTGGTCAGGAGTTGCTATATGAGTACCTAGCAACTGTCTGGATGTCCACAGTTCCTCTCCCATATGTCCCATGCACTGATGGTTGCAAGCTGCTAATATTGCTAGGAACTGCTTCTCGAAGGCGTTGTCACTTGCATCATCACTTTCTCTTCTAACCCTGTTGCGATGTTCCCATGAGCACACAATGCCCAAATTTCAAAAAATGAATGATTGCCACGTATGTGTTGCTTGAACGGCGTTGGTATCACCTTTCTGCTGTCGTAAAGTGCATCGTTTTCAACGATATCGTGGATGTGCATCCCAGCTCATTACCGGAAAATACACTTGCCAGAATCCACTCATTGGGGCCTTTCACACACCAACTTCAAATGGTTTCCAACATCGTTTTCACGCTTTCTGGAAAATGAAAAAAATCCAAATGGGTATGACCGTTAAGATTGTGTGGAATGGTGCCCTTGGCTTACCATCCTGACTTTGTGGGTTTGGTCGCTGCATGTCCCTGCGACGCCACAGAAAACACCCAGCCCCGGCGGGTCTTGATCATAGCTGGGGCGCCTCCTATCAACACGACCTGGGACAAAAAATCGCCTGAAATGGTGAATATATTATATGAAAGTGTCCATCAACGGGGTTATACCAAAGTTGATGATTTACAATGGAAAATCCAACAAAAAATGATTTGGGCTTGGGGGTATCCCCTTTTAGGAAACACCCTTAGTTTGAATTTCAGAAAAAAAATGCTGGTAGGGGAACACAATGTAAACCGTTGGATCTGGGTGGACAACCGATGTTCCAATCCAGCAGAGCGCCAGGGTGGAAGATGGTTTGTGAAAGGACTGCTGGGAATGCTCAAGAAATACCTTCAAATCAGCTTGGACATGTCTTCTACGGCGCGGGGATATGTGCCCGCATTGAAGAATGATACGGTTTGAGAGAAAAAATCCACACATTGACCATGACAGCCCCATGTCATAATGGCGAGAACCTGATTTCATGATGCTACAAACATCTACAAATCTACAAACCATATTCCATAATCGCTATGTTCATGAACTGCCAAGCCACTGAATGTCTTTGTCACACTTAAATCCCAACCTTCGTGAGGATTTCTGCCGAAGCGCCCCTTGTGTGGGACTGTGCATGCTCATGAATCGCGCACCAGACTGCCGCATAAAGAGGTTGAAGTGATTCGGCAAGACGTCCGTCAAGCCCCGCGCAACAAGTACCTGCCGGCTAAACATCTAGGGAGAACCAAGTGGCATGGGAATATCTTCAATAATTAACGGTTCCAGTTCTCAACCGTTGCTGTATTTAAGAGAACAAACTTAAGGGATCATGCCCAGTAACTGGGTGATGTCCGCAAAAAAAGGCTGCAATGCTGGTTGTCTTAAGTATCTTAAGTATTCTTAAGTACTCGGGTTGCCCCTGCGACATTTGTTGCAATATTGATCTGATTTCATTGGGGTTCTTTTTCATTTTACAATTTTCTGGACATAGCAAAAAAATATTAAAAAAATCTTCAATGGGGACGTTCGAGCTGCTCATTTGTATCCATTTGTCAGCCATTGGGAGTAATTTTCATCACCCACGTTCCATCAAGACATGTTTGCTCTCTCAGGGTTTAGATATGCTTAGGTCCAAGGCATGCTTAGCGGTAGAAAGGACCAGACACTTATCACAGGAGGCCTTGGAAGTCTAGTTATGTCATGTTAGTTATAGTTACAGCAATGGCAACATAAAAACATATAAAAACCAACTTAGCTAGCTCTGGGGTTGCCAGCTTGACCCACCGCGGGCGCACGTAGTCCACTTTCCAGCCTTCCTGCTGCAACATGGTGAACTCCACCCACTGTTGCACCTGCTGGTTGAAGTCCGCGCCTGTACAACTGCCCGGTGGCCAGACGGGGCGGCCTGGAAACGCTTGAAGCATCTTATGGCATGCGTTTTTTGATTCCCATCCCGTAGGCAAACATCAGACATAGTCGACATATGTCGACATGTTCATGTTGCCAGGCGCCTATTTTTTTCAACAACTTTTCGGTGTAGATCTTTGCGTCATAGGCGACTCCTGGGCCCAAATTGGATGGACACCGTGAAAAGTTGGCAGCCAACAAGGTGAACTCTAGTGTGGGCACTTAGTTGTGATACCAACAGGCATGGTTTGGAAGCATTAGTGATACGTGCCATCATGTTTTTGGTGATGGTGCCCGGGAGGTGACGGGCGGGTCGGGGCGATTGAGGGGTTCGGAGGAAGCGGAGTGGGGTAATAACATCCTGCTGCCTTCCATTTCTTCCAACACTCTCTTGATGCTATGCTCTTAGTTTCCACCACTAAGATTCCAACACGCCCTTGGTGCTACGCTCGTAACTTGATGAACCAACCTTCCAACACACTCGTGTTGCTACGCTCTTTACTTTCTCAACTAAAACAATTCCAACACGCTCTTGATGCTATGCTCTTAACTTCCACCACCAACTTTCCAGCACTCCCTTGGTGCGACGCTCGTAACTTGATGAACTAACTTTCCAACACGCTCTTGATGCTACGCTCTTGACATTCTCAACTCATAATTTTCCAACACACTCTTGATGCCATGCTCTGAACTTTCTCATCTCATAACTTTCCAACACGCTCTTGATGCTACGCTCTTTACATTCTCAACTCATAACTTTCCAACACACTCCTGATGCTATGCTCTTAACTTCCACCACCAACTTTCCAGCACTCCCTTGGTGCTACGGTCGTAACTTGATGAACTAACTTTCCAACACACTCTTGATGCTACGCTCTTTACATTCTCAACTCATAACTTTCCAACACACCCTTGATGCCACGCTCTGAACTTTCTCAACTCATATCTTTCCAACACGTTCTTGATGCTACGCTCTTAACTTTCTCAACTCATAACTTTCCAACACGCTCTGTTGCTCAAAAGGCGGCGGAAACTTGGAGTAGCCGAAGATGAGTTCAAACTGAATTAGAATGCGATGTCATGGTGCATTTTCGGCGACCTGTCCAAGAGATTTGTGTCTTATCAGACGCAAGGAAATCTACAAAACAGGCTTGCGACATTGCGACCCAACGGATCCCGCATCGTGAATCAGCACTCATGACCTTTCCAACTCCCCGGCGCCGGTGCCGAAACCATGGTTTTGAATGCTTGGTTGTTCAAGTTATGACCATCAATCAATACTCACCGGTTGTTGGAAGAATTCCTGAAAATCCAGTGATATAATAATGGGGCGCGTTGAGAAATGACCCCTGGCGCGTTGAAACATGACTTAAATTCCTGGTTGTAAAATGACAATTTTCTCGCGTTGAGAAATGACCCCCCTTCTGATAATCAAAAGGACTACTACTATTAAACCTTGCCATCACTTCTCGAAAAACAATGGGATATAAGGCGTCATTTCCTTACATTCGGGTGTCACAAATGTATAGGGGATGTCCGCAAACCATCCGATTTAAGTTTTGTTTGGCATGACTAGACGCTATTTCAAAATTTCTCTGAATCTGCTCAGTTTACTGGTCCTGGAATCTGAGGGAAATGTTTCCCACAACTGGGCCCTGACTTCCAGAAGCGGTTCGAAAAACATCACAAAACTCACAAAACAATGGTTCACAAACAAAATCATCTACTGTGGCAACCCTAACGGTAAACCGTCTCAAGGGCTACCCGAAATGAATTGAAATGGGCGATGTAAATTGGCGCTAGTTGGTAATTTGTAGCCAAGGAAACCACATCACATTACCAATCTTAGATACTCTGAAAATAGTTTATAGGCGCCCCCTCTTCTATGATAATTACATGTGCGAAAGATAAAAATTCTTCCTCCACTGTTGACCCAGAACGAAGGACATTTCGATGAACGATTTTCCAACAAGTTAGATTCCCCAGGGCCGAGACACGTTGCTTCCGGTCCAAGAGTAAAATTTTGGCCTCGTTGATACGTTGGAAGCGTTCCTTGGCATCCCTTAGCTCGCGTGCAGCAGAGGTATGGGTGGCGCACCAATGCTGGCGATTAAATTTTGAAAACACAAAAACTAGCGAACGCAAATCCGTGCTTGTTTGCAAACATGATTAACAGCACTTAGAAGAATCAAAAACAAAAAGTAGGAATGCATACCCACATATCCCACATTTTGAGAAATCAAGATTGCACCTTTTTTTTGAGTTGGCTGGATGGAAAACCGCATGGGCAGATTGATTGGAAATTGTCCTGTCCTAGCCATAGAAATAAGTATAGACGGGTAAAGAAGAGCTGTGGTGCCAGGCTCCTTTCAGATATGCCTCAATCTAGCGCGGTACAACTTTCAAATCCATCATGTTTCTTGCGGGTAAAGACTCCCCGAAAATGCGCGGTAAAACTTGCATGAAACGGCCAATCAAAACATGGAATATAATTATTAGCCTATGAATATATGATGCCTTCATCAAACAGTCCACACAGACTGCTGAAATCCAAAACCCACGGCGAACCTTTGGTGTTAGAGACTAACCACACATGTCATATAGTTTTCTAGGTGGTTATACGGTATCATTATATTTTATTTCCCCGCTTGGCTTGTGGCTAGATATCAAGATGAAAAGGTTTGTCTGATACCCCAATTTGCATCAAATTGAACCCCTTTACCAGGACCCTTCAGGTTCTAAAGCCATAAAGTTAGCCTTCACCAAGGCACGTGCAACCAAAGTTTTTATCCGGGTGATATTTCTTACTCAGGTCTCTGTAAGCCTGCGGAGCGCTCTGCGTATCGTTGTTGACCCTGAGACCGGTACAAAGCGGGGCTCCCCACCACATAACATACATAAACATGATAGAAACAATCTGATGTTCCAGAATATATATATATACATATAAATATATTCTATTTATTCATGTATGTATTTATACTTATTTTTTTAATAACCATACATTGATTCCACCCCTGAAAAATGGGAAAGCTGGGATCACCATTCCACGTCGTGGGCGTGGGCGAAGACTTGATGATGGCGATTGAGGGCGACGCAAGCAGGGGAGTTTCACATAGTTTCACCATGGATCACCTCTGGAATCTCTGGAATACCTACGCCGGGAAACTGCCTGATATTCAAATAGTTTCTCTCTGCATAAATTGGCATCAACGACCCTTTTTGGGGCAGAAAGGCGTTTTTTTTCTGATTTCTCTCCTGACAAGACCATTTTGCAGTCTCACCTAACAGCGACATTGTCTTTCAGACTGTGCCCCACCCCGCGCGAGCACGCAACGTCTCACAACGACATTTGCAACGAAGCAAGTCATTTAAGTATTTGTCAGTCGACCCAGAACAAGTAAGATATGAATGTCCAGGTACCAAATGGTTTCAATATAAAACCATTTCTTCTAACCCCCGAATTTCATGGGTTCATTTTGTGCAACCCAGTGTTCTTACCTGGACCCATCCAAAAATTGATTCTGCCAATCTGAGATTGCCTGTGTTATGAAAGCTATATGATCAACATTGGTCAACTATTATACTATAATTTAAAGATAAAAGAATCACATCTTTGGGATCCTTTGAGGATAATCCACCAACTCACCAGCCCGAACAAGAGCCATTCAATGAAATCAATGTTTTGCGGATCACTTCGTTGAAATTGCTATGAAGAGACTGTAAGGAGACTGTGAAGACACCCTTCAAACAATTTATGACATCTTCCAGGTTCTTCACGGTCCTATTTGTTCAAGAGCCGTGCAGAATGGCCACCGCAAGTAATGTACCAGGTGGCTCCCCAACTTACCAACTTCAGATTCACAGCGTAAGAGCCATGATCTACATTCTACATGTTTACATAATCATGTTTTTAAAACCCATACATGTTCTAATTTGCTTTCATCACCATGGACACTAAGCATCTTCAAACCACACAGTTTAAATGGTTCGGGTTCGTTACTAGCTACCCAAATTAACAGGTTCGAGGGGGGGATGGGTCATATTGCTATATATATATATATGCTTCAAGATCAACTACAATTTGCCAAATTTTATCCGTGCATTCATGGCTGAATCATGGAAAATTATGGAAATTTAAGTTTCGATTAGGCCACCTCCCCTCTTGGTTTATGTCTAAACTCAACCAACCGACCCATGTCTTCCCATGTCTATCCAGGAAATATATTTGGAAGAGTCTGCGGCCTTTTTGATCTCATCCTCTGTGCAGTTGTGCTGGCCGAGGCGGCGCAGGAAAATTTGATTTGGGATTCCCGAGCCAATGCCGAATAATAATTGTTGTTTGAAGCGAAGAAAAAACCGCAAACAACAGTTTGAGATTTCCACTGTGGGTAGAAAAAACGTTTCTGTCCTACTCAGGTTGACGCTTTCTCAGTTTCATGGCAAAAACAACAAACCGTTGTGATCATACCAGTGGATTGGATCAGCCAAGGCCCCGATCATGTGCGATAAAATCAGATAAGAAAGGTACGAGTACAACCTTGGGAAACTGATGGCTGATGACCCTTCGCAGACACAGCAGAAAGTTAGCCATGTTAACCATCCACAATGTGAGAAACATCTTGGGCTCCAGCTCTGTGTGCTACAGTGTTTTGTGAGTTCTGTTTGAATAACAAGACCACCTAAGGGCAGCACCCGAAAACCGGCCATTTGTCATGGTTGATTTCTGTTATACCGGAGCAATCAACCTTTGAGATGGTTCCCTACCCTACTAGAGAACGGAATCACAATCAGAGACGTTGGAAAAATAAATGCATATATACATATATACATATATACATATATACATATATACATATATACATATATACATATATACATATATACATATATA
>Ga0126342_10004930_pt1 | contig 23065 bp, 26 predicted proteins | sample Cyp1metagenome_FD_92528 | JGI IMG/M metagenome (GOLD analysis project Ga0126342, IMG submission 92528) | Coral microbial communities from Lord Howe Island, Old Settlement Bay, Australia - Cyphastrea 1 metagenome | ecosystem: Host-associated > Invertebrates > Cnidaria > Coral ...
ACATGCACAATGACCTGCCAGGTGAAACAAATGATTGGGATAGTTAGTTGGGCAAAAGTCCCGTGACAAAAGCTTCAGACAAAAGTGGTGTCAACAAGCTGTTTTGAAATGTCATGGTGGGGGATCACTCGAAGCAAAGTAATTTTGATTTTTTAGATTCGAGACTCTAGACATTTTGTCCCGGACCCTTTGTAGTTGGACTCGGTATGAATTGGTTGGAACTATATCTTTGTGGGTGATAAACACCCCAACAGTATCAACTATTTTGAGGTGAACGGCAGGGCACCAAGGTCTTGACCCATACCCACGCTAAATCATTTTGCAAAAATAACCCAGCTATGTAGGAATTTTGTAGAATATGCATGAAAATAGTCATCTATGGGTTACATACATGGGTTCTTAACCATTTACAAACAGGGAGTCCAGAATTGGATAGAATTGGATGATAGGAAAATTGAGACCGGAACCGCCTTTTTTGGAGGTCTCAAAGCGATGGGTACAACAATGGTTTCCTGTGTTTCCAACGAAGGTTTACCCAACAAGACCCATTCATCCGAGGTGAGCCACTTCTACGTCCTCTTCTTCGTGTTTTACGTCACGGTGATTACCTTCGCTGTAATTCGTGTGATTTCAGCCGCAGCCCGGCGAAGATGGGCTCATGTGGATGGATTGGGCCCCATAAATGGGAAATCTTGCGGGGTTTGATGGGGTGGAACCAACAAGACTAGGGATATTACCCTGCGATGAGTCGATGAGTCAAAAAACTTGGAGATATGAGTGACGATCAATACCCCCGCAGAAGAGTTTTACACAAACAGATCATTGGATTATTTTGTTGCCATTTTGTGGTGCATCTCGCCTGGGAGGTGCAAGAAAACGGAAGGGCGGGCGCAAGATATACTGGTTGGTGGTTTGGAACATTTTTTATTTTTCCATATGTTGGGAATATTTGGGAACAATAATCCCAACTGACTTTCATATTTTTCAGAGGGGTTGGAACCACCAGTATATTAGTATATGTGTTTTTCTTCAAGTAGGATGTGTGGTATTGAACGGGTTTAGCAGAGCATCGATTCAATTTCTTGGAAACCAGGTCCTGGACAAGCATCGATTAAATTTGCCAGCGGCGCTGGTCTGAACCACGCGTTATACATAAAGACGTTAAACCACATGGATGAATTGGTTCCCGTATGGTGTCCTTCAGCAGAACTGGGGCCCCGCGGGAATCAAATTTCAAGAGCTATGGTAGAACGAGAGTGTAGTTCACATAGAAGGTTTGATTGCCAAACGGTCCCCCCTAAGCCAAAAAATGCCAGAAAGGAACCCCACGGGGAATCATATTATGATTAGCAACAACAATTGGTGGTGTAAACCCAAGGGAAAGGTCTGGTTGGGTTCAACGGGGCCTGGAAATGGGATGAGAAAATGGGTGAGAACAAAAATGATGCCACGGGTGAACCAAGTGCCAACTCAGAATCATACTTCCCCGGAAAAGAGAAACCCAAAGTTCCTGGTAATGGTTCCTCCTGTGCTGATTTTCCAGGATTTTCAGGATTTGAACCCATTGATCTTGGTGGAACTGGGGGGTGCGGATGGCTGGCACATTGGCTTTCTGCCCTTTCAACCTTGGAATCGGTTTGGCGCGCTTCGCAATTTGATACCCTCTTGAACTCTTCTCGACATGACACTCAGGAAACTCTTGGCAGTCCTCTTGTCATCTCGACATCAGTTCGACTCAAGATTGGGTTCTTTTATCACCATGGCAATGGCGTCTCATGCAACTCAACGAAGAGATCTCTCTCCATGGTTGGCAGACACACAATAAGAAGACCACAGCGATGATTTAAAAGAACGTGGGGAAATGACTAGCAACAACAATTGGTGTAACTTGGCGGAAAATTTAGCTCAACTTCCAATCTTTTGCCTTTAATTGAGGATGTGAATATCACTGGGTGAACGATGGTGAAAGCATGGAGTGCATCCAAAATTCTGACCATGTCTGGGGAATTCCGAGTTCTCTACGATTACTAAGAAAAAACGGCCAAAGGAACAAAGAACATACAAAGAACTAAACGCATGAATAGACGAAGTGATAAGTGATAACGGGATAAGTAAATAAACATGCAATATATTATATATATAATGTTTACATAAGCTTGCACATAATTACGAAAAATGTACGTAAGTATGGAAGTACATATGTATAATATAAACAACAATGTTTTGAGAAAACGCGCAGTACCAACTGAACATGTTTCATTCATCACGTTCAGCAGCCGGCGCACAGCAACTAGCAACCTGGAGGGTCAATCACCCATTTTGGTGTTTGTTAACCATGGGTAGTCCCATTAGTGTTGGTGAACCCACTTAACCCCTTTTGTCAAATTGTGTAGTCAAAATTTCAGAACCCATGATAACCACCTATACCATATGAACTGCGGTACCATGGCTGCACGGATGCGCCCCCTAACAGCTGCAACGGCTGAAATGGGCAAAATTGATTCTAGTTCTATAGTTGTAACATGTCGTAAGCCGAATTATGTTGGGATGAACATGGGTAAACACTTGTATGGGCCCAGGATTGTCAAACTATCAAGAATAGATCAAGAATAGATAAAAAAAATATCATTCTCTCCTTAGAGTTGCATGCCTGGGCTGCATATTTTTGTTGGTTAAACTATTTCCTGTTTGGTGGTTTGGAGCTTTTTTTATTTTTCCATATACTGGGAATAAACATCCCAACTGTCTAATATTTTTCAGAGGGGTAGCTCAACCACCAACCAGAAATGTATTTTTTTTGCTGACGACATCACCTTTTTTTGGGCCCTTTTGTGGATTCCATCAGTCTCCCCAGGTGTTTTTGAAGGATACCCTGGATGCGGCTCAGAACGATGCTGAGAATCTGGTGGTGGAAAGGCTGCGGAAGAAGGACACGGGATATGATGGAACTGGGGAGAGCTATGGAACAATTTTTTAAATCATTAGTCGTTGAAGTAATTAATGATCATTGCTGTATATTGTTGGTTGTCAGCTGTTATTAACGCATGATACCGAATTCAGTTTATTAACCATTATCCACTAGTTACTGGTATTAGCCATTAGTTGAGTCTTGCGAAAATTGTTCACAATCAAGTGGTTTTTAGTACAATATAACTGTAGCATACTGTAGTACATTCGAACTTTGCAAGAAGTAATGTTTACGGAGAATGCAATCATAATCAATAATCATGTTTTCATAAATCTTGACGTCACAACAACACATTTTCATGCTGCATGATATTTCGACTACAGATATTGCAAAAAATGTGACAACCATGACAATGATGTCGAAATCCTTCAGCATTCTTTTGAACCGTATTACTTCAAATATGGCCATAGTCATGTTTTTGTTTTTTGTTGAGTGTATCATTGAATCGAACACGTAAGTTTTGCCTGGTTGTGTTATTCAAAAAGGACAGTGACTGGACGGTCAGAGAAAACAAAACAAAATACCACGTGTTGTACACATACCCACAGTGTGGCAAGTGGTAAGTCAAGATGATTGCAGTGGACAAATCCCCCGTGAAGGAATTAGATAATTAAATATAATTGGACTAATTTTAGGCTACCCTTTTTTTATTTAACATAGCCATGGAAAATGGCCCATTTATAGATAATTTTCCCATTAAAATCTCCATTTATAAGGGATTTTTCATGGCTATGTTAAATAACCAGATGGTATATTTTCTGATTATTCTGATCGTAGTAGAGTGGCATTTTCAGGGACTTTCAGCCATGTCTGACTGCCAGAGCAGAGGGCAGTTGCACCCATCTTTTTTGGTGGTGCCCCATAGAGCTCTAAGTTGGTTTATAACTATAGGTTAACTAATGATTTATGGTAGATATGAATGGAACTAGTTCATGGAAGTTAATGGGGTCTATGAACCAAGAAATGGTTAAACATTTCACTTGCAGGGCACCATCTAGTGCAACCCCAGATATCTGGGGGCACCAGGCACTTGGGACACATCTGGACGGGCCACCGGCCACCAAGAGAGTTGAAATCCCAACTCATCAAGTCATCACATTTTTATGGCTGGTATAAAACCATCACATTATATATAGCTGGTTTAGATTGCTTTACCATAAAATGTTACATAATATATATATATGATTGCATATACATGGCTTTCCCATAGATGTATATATATATATGCATTGAAGAATATACATACATACTTTTTTTTTGGTTCCAGATTTGGCATCTGCAGCGCCAGGACGAGTATGTGGCCAGATTGGAAGCAGAATCTCGACGATTTTTTTTTCGGCGCAGGGTGCTAGAGAAGCCCCAGGAAATCGGTACCATCTGGTTATTTAACATAGCCATGGAAAATGGCCCATTTATAGATAACCAAAACCTATGGTAAACTAACAAAACTGTGGAAAATCACCATTTTTAAGTTCGGTAAACCATCTATTTCTATGGGCCATCAACAAACCATGGCAAACTGTTAGTCATAACCAGGCCGGGTAGCCCCAAATCATCCAAGCCATGAACGGCCATGACTTGGACACAACGCGACTTGGGGATCATTGGGGATTTCTCATTTGGAAAAGACCTGATGATCAATCCTGACAGGCAACAACTGGTCAACGGGAATTCCAGGATCCTGAAATGGAGGTATGTTTGGCCATATTTTGGGGGTATATCCCCTTACTTAGGCCTTACATAGGCCTTATATATGGTACGTACCTCCAATTTAGGTTCCTGAAATGGCCATTGAACTGGGCGCAAGGAATTGCATAAATTCACATTGTAGATGCACATGAAGTTATCTACATGCATGTACGTTTAGACATTTCTGCCAGGCGCCATCAAACCAATATTAATGGTTGCAAAAAAATCAGCAGGGAGCCACTTTTGTGAATCATACATTTTTTGGTTTTGAAATATGCCATTGGTTTCTGAGATATGCAGCACTGGTTGGTGATTTCAAACATTTTTTTGATGACTTTCCATATCTTGGGAATGTCATCATCCCAACTGACTCCATCATATTTTTCAGAGGGATTTTTTCAGCAACCACCGACCAGAACATGTGCACCCCAAACTGGGCAAGTTTGTGAATCCAACATGGTCATCCAAAAACTTCGATGGCCGCAGAGCAGACTGATGAGAACATCGAAACATATCGAAACCGGAAATCCGTAGAGAAGCCGAAAAAAATGAATGACGGTAAAACCCACGGTTTCAACCGGAGATGTTCCCTTAAACCGACCCATTGAGAATTTGTTCCCCAGTATACATATCCCCATGATGGTCTCATGACATATCCTCATGAACTGCAACTACAGTAGGTGGTGAAAGGCGTGCCTGTTGCATAAAAATCCTTTATTGAGCTTTTTTGGACGATTTTCCAAAAGTAGTGCAGCCGGAGTTCCATTGTGAACTAACAAAAACATGCCCATTGAAATCTTGCAAAAGTGGTCTTGAAAGCCGAAGTTCCATGCGGAATTACATGGGTAGGCGTACCAAGGCGCACCTTTCAGGTGCACCTACGGAGTTCCATGCGGAAAGCATTGGACCTCACTAGGCGTGCCTTTCGCCTTATACAGCTCTTTCACTGTAGTTCTTAGCATGCTAAATCATGCTAAATCATGCTAAATCATGCGAAAAATTCCTCATTCTCCCTAGGCCCGGGGCCCGCCTTCACCGGGGCCCGCCTTCACCGGGCCACTTCACGCCGAGGTCTTCAGTGCGATCGACAAAGAGGGTGATGGAATGATCACTGAAGAAAGGTGGGATTTATGGCGATTGGCCCAGCTCGAAATAGATGGTTTACCGAACTGAAAATAGCATGGTGGATCTTTCTATGGCGAACTGTAACACATAACCAGATTCGTGATTTATGAGGATTTTATGGCTGGTTGGTTATAACATATCCATTATGGTGATTGGAGGGGCATAATATATTGGTAATCACGTAAAACTGGTTGAGGTTTGGAACCATGGAATTTTATGATTTTCCATATATTGAGAACAATAATCCCAAGTGACTTTCACTCCATGATTTTTCAGAGGGGCAGAAACCAACCACCAACCAGATATGTTTTATTTTGTTTGGGTATGTTTTTGGTGACCAACGATGGGTTTTTGATAGTTCAACCAGCGTCTAGCCACAAAAAAGTTTGATTTCGAAGATTCCATCAATTCCATCCAATGGATTGGTTTTGGGCAACTGGAGAGGAAACCATTGATATTACTATTACTGTAATTACTATATAATATATGATATATGTATAACCATTAATATATGTAACCATTGGTATAATACATTACTGGTAATAAAAAAAGTAACCGTTGATGTTACTATTAAACATCGGCTTGTTCGGTGTCAATTGTACCATGACAAATTTATCAAACACTGGCATCCTGCTGCACTGTCAGGAAGTAACCCAGGATGATCCTCTATACTGTTCGTCGTTGATTTTGAGCGATTCAGGGTCCATATGTTTCCCCCATTTTGGATGGTTTGACATCACATGAACGTGGCTGCAAGCGTTGGAAGAAGGTGGTCAACCTCTCCAAAAGTTCCTGTTTATAGACGACGTTGAAGCCCTGCGATTGTCCCATTGAACCTGGCAGATCTACCAGGCTGACGAATATTTTGTCGCATCCCAAAGTTGAAGCCTACTTCCAGACCTTGGATATCGACGTGCCCTGGTTGGTGCAGCCACTTACTACGAGAAAAAGATGTTACAAGTGGGGTTGAAACGGTATGAAGTTGCTTCAGTTTAGGTTGGTTGTAAAGTTGCTTGTAAGCCCAGTTCATTCAGTAGGGTAACTAGGGTTATTCCAAGTATAGCTGCCGTTATAAGCCACTTAGGGCCGTAGGGTTACCCGTTAGCCGATGAAGAATCCATCAGGAAGCGGCCCCCCAAACCTTGGCGAAGTTGGTTGAAATAACTAGGTTAAGTATGGTTTAGTGAGATTGTGGTCAAGTTGTCAAACTTTCGCCAGATGGGGTTGTAAATTCTAAACTAACTAAAACGGAAGGGCCCGATTGCAAGTTTGGTGGTTGCGAAGGCAGAATTCAAGGTGTGCTGATTGTTTGTTTGGCCAGTTGATGTTTGATTGGGCAAATTCACCGAAGATGATATCAAAAACATTTCAGCGTGCATATGAAGGAAAGAAATGACGTTTGACAATTTGGAAGCTCTCCAAAATATTACGTTGGATATTGGGATTGATGGGCATGGAACCAGGGCAGTCATGGAGGGTCATTCAGCTTCATCTCTTTCAAGCTTGTGGCTTGAACAGTTCCTTTGAATGACATGGAGGGACATCGTTTTTTTTTTCAGTTTCTTGTGTTTGTTTTGTTGTTTCGGGATCGGGTTGTGTTCTTTATTTGGTTGCGATTCAACCTAATCTTGGGCATTGTTGGTTTTCTGTTTGGGAGGCGGCCCTATTGAGAATCGTCATAGATAAACGCATGGCTTGGAATGAACGTGGACAAAGAAATCATGATTTTGAATGAGGCAATAGAATGGAAGCGACAAAAATGAAAGAGTATGCGTGCTCATCCGCTTCCAGCATGAATATTTGACTATCAACATCAAGACGGTAGCTCCATTCCCTGCAACATAGCTGGTTTCTGGTTTCAAAGATTTTAGATGCTCATCCCTTTATTGAATGATCAGCCCTATTGACTAAGAGTTTTCAGGGAGTTAAAACCGCCAATCAGATACATGACCCACATACAGACATCTTCTCCATGACTTCTCGAATGTGTTTTTCGCGCTGTTTCGGGACTGTTTCACAGCCTTAGCAGACCGACTAGTGACTAAGCTTTGGTGACATCAAGAAGAAACAGTAGCCACGCCCTCATACCTTGTGGAACCGCTATATGATTGTACTGCTTGGGACGGCCAAGCATGATGAGCAATACTTCAACTTAGATGATCATGTGATGCGTATCAACATGTTTTGATTGTTAAATATATATAGTAAGATATGTTTTAACATAGATGATCATGTGATGCGGATTAACATGATTCGATAGTTAGAGTAAGATATGTGTTGAAAAAGATTGCTCATTAGGCGGTTGTGAAAGCAGAACACATATCCCTCATGTTTTGATAGATAGATAGATAGATAGATAGATAGATAGATATATCATATATCTATCCATATAATCGGGTTACAGTTTCCATGTTTTCATATGGGAATTGTTTTGGTCTGACGTAGATCATGTTTTGCTGAGCAATATGTCATGTTTTGTATGTTAAGATAACTGAACGTCTTGTAAATTCTTGGGCAAGCGATGGTGTCAGCGCGTCGTGTTAGTATAGTAGTGTTGGTAGTGTAAGTAGTGTTAGTCGTGTTAGTAGTGTTGGTAGTGTCAGTAGTGTTCGTAGTGTTGGTAGCGTCAGTAGTGCTAGTAACTGCTAGTAGTGTTAGTAGTGTCAGTAGGGTTAGTAGTGTTAGTTGTGGTGGTTGTGGTGGTAGTGGTAATAGTAGTAGTAGTAGTAGTAGTAGTAGTAGTAGTAGTAGCAGTAGCAGTAGCAGTAGCAGTAGCAGTAGGAGTAGGAGTAGTAGTAGTAGTAGTAGTAGTAGTTGTTGTTGTTGTTGTTGTTAATGCAGCTGTGCACTGGGAGTGGCAGTGGTAGTGCTAGGGGGAGTAGGAGCAGGAGTATAGTAGGAGTAGGTGTAGGTGTAGGAGCAGGAGTAGGAGTAGCAGCAGATCTCGTAGAACTAGTGGAACTCATTCCACTACTGCAGCTAGAAGAACTAGCAGAACTTGTAGAAGGAACGCAAAGATTGCAAATAATGCCTTAAGTGTTGACATCTAAGGTGCAAGAAAGTGCAAACCTTTTCCACATTATCGATAATGGAGATGGCGAGGCTGGGCTCCCATGTCCAACTTGCATGATCATCATGGTATGTTGGTGGTGTTGTTCCGTGGACTGGTTCACATGACCATGCACATGCGGATTCTGGACTAATTGTTCTTGTGTTGTGGGCCGCAGTGCCGACCGAACGATTCGTTGCGCCGGCGCAGGTTACTCTAGATGAGTTTATAGATGGCATCATGCGCTGCAAGGGCCAGGCCCTGTAGGGAGCTTGCGTGTGAGGTGTCCAGGTCATAGTTCAAGGCGATGCTTCTGAAACATGTTCAAGGCGATGCTTCTGAAACATGTTTTTGTTAAACCGGATCTTCACGCCAAGGATGAGACAACTGCGCATTTTGGTTGGTTCGGGGGTTGAGGGGGATTATGTAGGACCAGGCAACCACCTTCCAAAACACATACTCATTGTTCACTTGAATTTGGTCGCGTTTGGTTTCGCGGTGTTGTGTTGCCATTTTTGCCATGGCTGTCTCTCATTCTCTTTCTCTTCCTCTCGTGTGAAATTGGCCGTTTTTATGGGCATCTTTGATTAGCCACTGGTAGGCGAACATTTTGGAATGCATCTTCTTCCTTTCGTCCTCGCCAGCAACGGCCGTTGCAATAAACAGAATTAGATGAATGAATAAAACGTTTTTGGAAAACCGAAAGCCAAATTTTTGAGAAAACCCTTGATTTGGGGGGCTGGGCCGTTGGCTCGCCTTCAGTATGTGACTGAATCGTTGGAGAGGGCGATATGGGGAGAGAGAGAGAGAGGAGAGAGAGAGAGAGAGAGAGCAGAGAGAGAGGAGAGAGAGAGAGAGCAGAGAGAGAGGAGAGAGAGAGAGAGAGAGAGAGAGAAAAATAAAAAAAATAAAAAACAAAAGCACAACAAAATAAAGCAAACATAACACAAATTCAGAATTTTCAGATGGGGAATTGATATCACCCATTTTGTGTCAAGAGGCGCGCGCGGTGGATCAAGTGGCGATGCGCTTCGAAGTTGCCAAGTTGGACACCAAAATCACGGAACTCATCGTGGCACGGGGGCGTTGGCGGATTGGGATCTCCCGACATGTTGGGAATTGACGGTTGGATGTGCTTGGTACCCTCTGGTTATGGCTGACATAGCCATGGGAAATGTCCCATGTATAGATGCTTTACCTATTAAAAATGGAGATTTTCCATGGCGAACTGTTAAATAACCAAAGGGTATATTATTTTTCCAATTCTTCGGGGGTAACGTCCCCTTCATGGAGGTATTGCCCGATTGCATCCGATGGCCCATATTCATTTAATCATTTAGTTGTTCTGAAAAGTGTAATGTGGTTAAAACATGCTAAAACAATAATAAACAACCCATTTGGGAATGGTTTATAATTACCACCAGATATTTATGGTGAAATTGGGGTTGGTTTACTTACTGTCTATTATTGTTTTACCAACATTACACATAATACACATTTGTGGTTGTTACGGGGCCCGTTCTTGCAACCATCACGAATCTCGCCAGCAATTTCCATGCGAATTGACCACAACAAATACCTTTCCCTTCAACTGGTAAATCACTTGAACATGGGCGACTATTGATTGCCATAGTTGATTGCAACAGCTTTAGCCTTGACGGTTGGTGGGTTGAAGATAGAGTCAATATCCGCTGTGGTGAAAGTTGCCTATTTGGTGCTTCATATTCTAAAGAGGGAATTCGCGCATATATTTGGGTGCATGACTGATTTGGTATGTTAGTGCAAAATGAGTCTGGTTCTGGAGGGACCAAAGGGACCTACGCAAAGGTGACATTTAAAGTGAATTATCTGGTACCTGTTAATTATGGCAATTTCCTCTCTGCTTGTCATGGTGCGCCCACAAGTTCCTTTGAGCAATGACCTGAGGATCTGTCATATCCAGGGGTTGCCGCTCCGGGCCGCAGGCACTTCGTGTGGCGGGAGTGATCCCGTACTCCACCCCCAAAGGGGCACGGGGAGAATCATTCACGAAGGAGTGAGCTGGGGCTGTATGTGGTTGCAACCCAGGTTATGGTGGGGGCTGCCAAGGATGAAATGCCCATTGGTTAGAAGGAAAAATTGCAGGATATGGATGGAAAAGTTGATATTGTATGATCTTTTGGTGTTCAAAGTCATGATTTCCTGGAAGTGTCCCCTTCAACCAATCCATTGATGAACCAGACACCAGACTGTAGGCAAGCGGATGCTCTCATTCAATTCGTTGATACGAGTTCTAAGCCTTCTTTTCGTTAGCCACGGTCAAGGATGCCCACGGCACCCCAGGTAACGTATAGAGAGAGACCAGGATTTGATTCATGATCATCGTTGAGGAATCTATTGACCAGATGAACATTGCAAGACTCCAAGCAGCATGGACTCCGAGAATTCATGACTTCCAACCCCCAGCTCGCGGCAGGGTCGAACTGTTAGTTGAAGAAAAAACATCTATACAATTCTGGTTTTGCTGGGAAAAAAGTCGTCTTTCTTAACATTGGGGTACCCCAATTAACCATCCAACAAAAAGCCAAAGGTCTTCGTACTTCGGATTTCGGATTCCGCGGCCTCTCTCGGAAGAAAAACCTGGGTTGCCTTCCTGCACAGATCAGCCACAGTTCAGGCACCTGTTTGTTTCAAGCGATGCCGCGTGGAAGTGGTGCCCAAGTGGTGATGTTTACCTGTGATAGCCCAAGAAATATCAGGATTTTTCATGGGGATGTATAGTTGATGTGATACTAGTTGATTTATGATAGGTAATTAAGTTGATTTATCACTGTAGTTCACATACTGTGGTTACTATATAGCATCTATATAATTAGCAAACGACGGGGTAAGATAAACCAACAAAGGTAAAGATGGTGGACTGGTGGGCTCAGAAAACTGTTTACCATGATAGTAACCCTCAAAGATGCAGAAAAGTTTGAATTTACCACCAGAACAACATTATATAATATATATATATAATTGAGATATGACTCATGACTCCAAGAATTCTAGAGATAGAAGGGAAAATTAATGAAAAATACCAGTATAACTGGGTAGGATTCAATTTTACTGCATCTCTTTTAAGGGCTTGATACCTCTTCAAACTCCGCCGCCGGATATCGCGGTAGGATATCGCGGCATCGCCACGCTTTTCGGCTGAGATGAAGATGCTCCAAGTTGTGATGATATGAATATGGGGGTCCAATAATGGGGGATCTCACAACGGTTGGTTTACAATGGAAAATCCTACTCAAATGGATGATTTAGGGGTACCCCCATATTAGGAAACCTACATATTCTGAGATGCTTTGGAGCTTTGATCTTTATACTTCCACTAAAAACTGGATCATCACGGGTGAATGACTTCAGTTTGGAATAATTCCGCGGAGTTTCTTGGAGCTTATAAAATCCCTTTCCCCTAGTACTAAACCCTAGAAACCATGGTTTAGTAGGGAATGTATACATATTGGTACCCCTCTATAGGGTGTGTAAAAAAACATCAGGGGATGGGAAGTGCACTGTGCTCCAAACTCCAATGGTTCATCATCATTTTGCCATGAATTTTGCGGCTAATAACCGGTAAATCATGATAAATCCACCATTCCGGAAGCATGTTGATCATGTTCACGACCATGGACTCCCGTTTTTTTTCATGACCAAAAATTGGGGGTTGATCCCTCATTGGACATGCATTTTTGTTGGGATGCCTTGGTGCTGAGTTATTTCCCTCTGTTGCAAGTAGACTAACTTCATTTGAAACACCCCCAGAAAATGTAAATCCATGCAAAACTACGCACGTTTAATGGATCAAGTACGGAATATATCAACCTGCTAAAATCGTGGTAGATTTCTAATTCGACTAATTCCCATTTTTTTTGGGGGGGTTGCTATATCTCATTCATAGCTCACCTTGGTGATTCCACCTGCTGGGTCCCTGGAACTGGAGCACCGCTTCATCTCAGAGTTTTTCAGAGCTTCCGCCCGCGCGAGGGTGGATTCATCCGCGGAGATGTCAAATTTTGTGGGTTATTGCTGGATATATGCGCGTTCATTTGAGATATATTTGTGTTTTTATCTATCGTGATGTGATCTGATCTAATCCTCAATGTGCAGAAGTGCACTAACCAATCCTGTCAAACCGATCCTGTCCATCCAAGCGTCAAAATTGTCGCGACCTGTTGATTGATCAATCCCACCAGTCAACCCAACCGCGACCAGTGTGAGTTCATCAATCCTGGCGATTTTTCATGGCAACAGCCAGCTTGGCATGCGGTTGTAACGGGGTGCTGAAGGGAAACATTCCTCGCTGTTTTTGCGAGTTTGAGGCTCTTCCAACATCGGGGTTCGTATGGGTTTGCCCCAGCATGTAATGATTTTTGTACAATTTTTGATCGTTATTTTCCAGAACATGGTAGCACCAGTTCTCACCTTGCTTTTTCACTTGCGGGGGCTTTAGCCAATTCTAAGTGAGATGATCCTTCAAGTACTGATATAATTAGCCAACTCCCACTCAAGAGCAGCCGATAGCCAATCTTTTGTTTATGGGCTTCTCAACTGCTTCTCAACTGGAGCCTCAGCAATCGGCCTTACGGAAGCACGGTAAGGTTGATGAAAAAGGATTTGAAAACGCGGATGATTTTGCAGATATAACATAACTGATTGTAACATGAAACTAAAGAAGGAGTGACATGAATATTATCGGCAGTGGCAGTAAGCTTTTGAACAAAGATCACATGTCAGCTTCAAGTATCCTTGGCAGTTGCTGGCCATATCCCGCAAAATTACTGGACAAGTCCATTTAAATCATTTAAGCACTTCCTGTCACGGGCCCAGCGCTTCCATTGGAATGTTCCCCATTTCATTTGGCACCGGAAACACTGTGAAGGCAGCAGCAAAAAGGCATAGTGAGTGAAAATGCGGACTGATCGTATATATATATATATAGATGCTGTTTGGTGGTTTGGAACATTTTTTATTTTCCCATTTATTGGGAATATCGTACTCCCAACTGGTCCGAACTCCATGATTTTTCAGAAAGTTAGGTCAACCACCAGCCGTTGGATGAAACTTCGTGACCCCCAGGTCTTTTGATCCCCAGGTGCCAGGTAGAGATCTTGGGATGTCACTTTGCTATGGGAAGCTTATAGGATCATGGAGCTAAAAATGGAAGACGCGCGCACACACACATATATATATATATATACCCTCTGGTAAACATACAAAAAGCTAGCCATAGAAATAGTGAGTTTTCCCTAAAAAAAAATGGTGATGTTCAAAAGCTATGTTAGTCATTACCAGAGGCTATATATCATTAATATCCCATTGAATCACTATAAGATCCCATTAAATCACTATAAATCCCATTAAATCACATATTTGGTTCACATATTTTCCATCGCTTGCGCTGTGAAAAATTCTCAGATCTTCTCTGTAGCGGTAGCACCAGCCATCGCCAGCCCATGATGAAGCTCCACGACCCGGTCCCGGGCTATGCCAACGATCTCCACGAGAGTATGGGTGGCTCTGGGCTGTGGACGACCGAGGACTTGGCGCAGAGCGAAGAAGGGACTCTTCAAAGCTGGGAAACTAACATAGCTATGGAAAATCACCATTTTTCATGGGAAAATCCACTATAAAGGGCCATTTTCAATAGCTATGTTAAATTACCAGAGGGTAAACATTTTAAAAAAAAATATTATATCATATTATATCATTATGATATCATCTATATCCGAGGCTTTCTAGTATGCTATTTTTCGTAGTGGAATAGTGGAATGGGATTTTTGATGGTTCTTGAATATCTCTTGCGCTACGTATATACTCGGTTGTGTAAGGGATCATCCCAGCGCATATTGATGAAGCCCCAGGGGTCCCATTTAAGGATGAGAAGATCACTATTTGAAGGGTAGCCTCACCCGGATCCCAGATATTTTTGTTCCGTCAAGTCATCGCATTTCGCCACCCGAATTTCGCCACCACAGTTGGGCCACATGTCCATCCAGGCGACATTGAAATCTGCCCCAAAATCTCGCGGTTGATCGGGTTGATCATGATGTTTTCCTAAGAACAATGCATTAAAAAAAACGATATCCACCGTGTTCATCCATTTACAGATAAACATAAATAAATCCAAATGATGCTTTGAAGAGGGATCATCCCATTTCTCAGATAGATCCATAGATAATTCCCGAGGATGATGATCCTTCGTTTCGGCTCAGAAAATTTCGGGATGACTTGCTGGACATTCTCACAGATGTGGGGCAAAGGCCACTCTCTAGACTCAACATGTCTTATGTCTATATGCAAATATATGCGTATCTATTTGCAAATTCCATGACATGTGTTATAGTCTGATGGAGCGATGAAGTATCATATGAGCAACCGTAAAAACCCCGGCAATACTAAATATGTATTCGACGGACATTGGTTTATGGAAATTGATGGAAATTGTTAAAAACACGAGGTAAGCGATGGGACCGGGACCTATGAGTGTGCCATGTGATATGCGTGTTGGTCCACATACGTAGGTGCATGTGTGTACATATGCATATATACAATATATTTACATTTGTATAGGGACGAAATGGGATCATCGCAATTTGACGACCACTTCATCAGCACAATGGTTATCATCAACCGTAACAACACCCTTATCCGCAAAGTAATAACCACTAGTATCACTATTCTATACATATATATATGCATTTATACGTTCATCACCACCATGATTGGCCTCCAGTCATCATCATCATCATCATCACCATCGTCATCGTCATCATCATCATCATCATCATCATCGCCATCATCGCTATTGTAACCATTATCGTCATTATCATCGCCATCATAATTATCATCGTCATCATAATCACAATTTAATACGGGCAATAAAAATGAGAACAATGACAACAAGAACAATGATAGCAATATCTATGCATATGTATATTGTTATATCTATATCTTAATATCTATATTGTTTAATGCATACTAGGCGTAACAATCACAATCACGACACATGGCTGTGCCACCGTGACCCAGCTGGCGCCTTCCGGTTGAATCTTGCCGCCGCAGCCGCTCAAATATCGGGGATGTAGGAAAGCAGCGTTGCATCCATTGCATTCAGAAAACTCGAGAGAGATATGAATACCAACACTGGTGTAGACAGTGATTAAGGAATTTTCAACTGTCTCATGAACAATTACCTATCATTCCTTAATCAACATTTCTCCTTCGTCAAAGGACAACAATCAATATTAATCAAAATTCTTAACTGTGAAGGACATTTTCACTTTTCCAAAGGGAATCACTTGCGCCGACAGTCCAAGCGAGTCCCGCGCAGTTCCTGTTCCACATTGATATTGGGGATTGGTCTCCCTATGGTATGAACGTCAACTATGACTAAAACTAAATATGGCCAATAATAATAATATATCTATATCTATCTATCTTATCTATCTATTTAATCTAATTTAATCTAATTTAATCTAAATCTAATCTAACCCTATCCTATCTATCTATTCTATTCTATTCTGTTCTGTTCTATTCCTATTCATTCTTATTCTTATTATTCTTATTCTTATTCTTTTTCGTATTTCTATTCTTATTCTATTCTTATTCTTATTCTTATTATTCTTATTCTTATTCTGTTTCTTATTTCTATTCTTATTCTATTCTATTCTATTCTATTCTATTCTATTCTTTGCTATGCTATGCTATTCTATTCTATTCTATCTATCTAATGTATCTAATCTATCTAATCTTTTTAATCTATCTAATCTATCTAATCTATCTAGTATATCTAGTCTATCTAGTCTATCTAGTATATCTAATCCGGGCGCCGGCCACGGAGCCCGTGTCCTTGCCGGAGGGCTTATAGGCGCTGCCGGCCCTGCCGCCGACCCATCCCCAGTTCACCCCGTGTCGACTTCTATCTAATCTATCCTATCCTTTCCTATCCTATCTTATCCTATCCCATCCTATCTTATCCTATTTATCCTATCTATCCTCTCCATCCTCTCCATCCTGTCCATCCTCTCCATCCTATCTATCCTATCTATCCTATCCTATCCTATCCTATCCTGTCCTATTCTATCTGTCCTATCCTATCCATCCTATCCATCCTATCCCTCCTATCTATCCTATCTTTCCTATCGATCCTATCCGTCCTATCGCTCCTATCTATCCTATCTATCCTATCTATCCTTTCAATCCTATCTATCCTATCTATCCTATCTATCCTGTCTATCCTATCTTTCCTTTCTTTCCTGTCTATCCTATCTATCCCATCTATCCTGTCTATCCTGTCTACCCTATCTATCCTATGTATCCTATCTATTTATTCTATCTATTCTCTCGGTCGACCGATCGATCTATCTATCGATCTATCTATCGATCTATCTATCGATCTATCTATCGATCTATCTATCGATCTATCTATCTTATCTTATTTTATCTTGTTTTATCTTATCTATCTATCTATCTATCTAACTATCTATCTATCTATCTGTCTGTCTGTCTGTCTGTCTATCTATCTATCTATCTATCTATCTAACATCTTGACAGAAACCTGACTCCACTATCTTGGGCTCAGAAGCCCGAAACAAGGTGACCACTGTGATCCACGTGGCCACTCGGCCATAGCCGCCATAGCCATCGCGGTGGGGTGCCCGTGATGCCATGAAGGCAGGATCTTCTGCAGTGCTACAGGGGTTGAAAAAACGAGCGGACCTCAATGGAGAGAACCTCGGCAGCCAGGGCTGTGGGAGGGAACTCTGCTAGGAAGGGTAGGTTCATGGAATACTGTGTGGATATAATATGTTGCTATGTATACTTTTTATTATGTATATACAGTTTTTTACATGTATAAATATGCAGGTGTACAGGTGTATATGCTTGTATATACATGTATGTACGTCGCATCCGTTACAACAAATCAGAATATATTATTGAAGATGCATTCCATTTTATTTAATTATGAACGACTGGGTTGTGTGCCGTTTTTTTCTTGGCAGGGAACTTGTACAATTTGTGACATCCTATCACGATTTGGAATTTGTGATCCAGAAAGCACCAGAAGTCGTGACTACCCCAAGCCACCAATCAACCGATGGTTTGCAGGCAGAAATCCTTCAGAATCAAGGTGTCCGTGTCATTCAAAACATTGAGGTAAAATCTTCAAGCAATTGACATTTCAGGCAGAGGTAGCCTAAACTGGAATTATGCCATAGAGTTTGAGATATCAGCGGTGACTACATCCCGATTCCCCGAATGTTCACCCCCGAGAAACCATGGTGGACGTCGGGGTTTTACAGATATTTAGACGGTGTTCAATATTACCCCCTGGTAAACTAACAAGAAACTATTGAACATATTTGAAAATGGTCCATTGATGTAGTTGATTCACCTATATTCACCTACTAAAAGTCGTGTTTTTCCATAGGTCAGTTTACCAACGGCCTCGCCTCCTGAGGATCGTGGTTCTCAAGGAGTGGTTGCAGCAGAAGGATCGCAGCCCGGCCATGTTGAAAAAACCCACCGAAGTTTAGAAAAAATCGATATGTTTGGCAGCCAAAAGGTGGATTTCCCATGATGTTGCCATCAGAAACACGGAGAAATCATGACAAATCACCTTTCGGAGCCCAGCTGGTGATTTGAACGGAAAGTCATGGTATTTTAACAGCTCAATCACCAGAAAATCATGATGTTCAATAGCTAATATATAGCTACGTGAAATACCCGTACTCCACTGGCTGGCCCTGCCCCTTGTCGATGGTCAACATGAATCATCCGGCGAACTGAGGTTGGCTCTGCCAATTGCCCGAAAGCATCTCATCTTTCGCTGGGAAAACGGTGGAGGGTACCCATGTCAAATGAGGGATGACCAGAGCCTATTCAAAGATGGTAGTTGGGGAACTTAGATTGTCTGGAAATAGGGTATCATGTATCCCGCAATCCCCAAATTTGAGGTGTTTAATTGTTTAATCATCATCTCTCTTGTTAAACCTTGCAGTTTTTGGGTATATCACAGCATTTTCAGATAAACCCAAATGGACCAGATAGGCGGGAGAAGTAGTAAAAGATATGCCATGCAGCCAGAAACAACGCGGTGAATTTCTCAAATGACCTTTTTTCAGGTTAGTGAATCACTGTAAGTCATGTTTCTGCATTTAACATGTCACAGCCTCTGTATCAAGAAAAATGCTGCTGTCGTGTTGTTTCAGTGGTGGATCATAGCTCAATGCAGTGGGCAGCACCTATCACGATACAACTTGAGGAGCGTTTTCTTCTTGCAAATGGGAATTTCATGGAATTTCTTACTTCAAAACCTGAGGGCAAAAAGAGGAATGTCCCTCCCTTCTGAACCAAGATTCGAAATATCTAAGTGGTGCACCGGATGCATCTCCACCTTAGATTGGCTTAGTTGTAGTATGTTGTAGTGCTTTGCCAGTCATCACCCTGATTCAGAATTTAATTTCTTTCAATGAATTAGGAGCGCTCAGAAGTGAACATTTTAGGCTTTCAACTCTTGAGAGAATCGAAAATCACCATTTCCAACTGCCAGAATGGATGGGAACACCTGCTGGACCCCCAAAACTCTACTGCAGTTCCGCTAAGACCGTTATACAACCATATATGCCATAGGTATAGCGTATACGGGTTATGTCCCAACCGGTGATGGTTGAATTCCCATGGTTATATATATCCACTAATTGCCCCGAGTATGGTCAGATTTCCCGAGCCGTGGGGCCCCCACTTTTCCCTACTTCAGTCGCTATTTCCCTAGTAATTTCTGGATCCCTCCCGTATTTCCAAGGTGATGCTGGACCAGCAGAGATCAATGTGAAAGTGGAGAATCTGCAGCCCATCAAAAAGGCAAAGAGGCCAAGTACCTTGAGCTTCTTGGCGTGTTCGAATGGCGGGACGAATCGGACATCCCTGACGGAAGTGGTGATTTAACCCACAAAACTGGGGATTTATGATGATTTATAGCTTCTTTGTATCTGATTTACATATGATTTGTGATGATTTATAGCATTTCTATGGCATTCATAGCTGATTTATGATGGCTTGTGACTCATGATGGTTACCCTTCGGTGTTCCCAACTCTTGATGGTTACCCTCTGGTTATGACTAACATAGCCATGGAAAATGATGGCCCATAGAAATAGATGTTTTTCCAAGCTAGAAACCTCCATTTATTTCAGGGATTTTCCATGGCTATGTTAAATAACCAGATGGTAGATATAACTATACTTAATGGGGTTTATAGATGTTTTTTTGGTGATTTACCTATTAAAAATGGTGATTCTCCATAGCTACGCTAAATAACCAGAGGGTAAACCATGATAAACCCATACTTTATCTTCTGACATTCCATTGGTTACATCCGATGTTAAGTCCCGAAGTCGATGTTGCGGGAGATGGATTTTCTGATGGTAAATCCTCATAGTTCTTTCCCGGATGTTCTCATTTTATCCAGTATCACATCAAATCCCAATTCAATCCCAACAAAAATCCAAATTGAATCCCGAAAAAAATAATTAAATCCCAAACAACATCCAAATGAGCCGTATTGTGTGTACATCCCATGAAGTTTCATTAAGAACCCCAGTTCAATCCCCAGTTCTACCAGCTCGTGATGACCCCTATTTCTTGGCAGGTGATGCGCGCCCAGCCAAGCAGGCGAACAGTGTAGCGGCGCCCAAGGAAAACATGCGCCGCTTGGAGCACGGAGACATGGTGATTTTTATGGTGATTTTTATGGGATTTAATGGGAGTTATTGGGATTTAATGGTGATTTTAATGGGATTTAATGGGATTTAATGGGATTTAATGAAACTGTCTGACAATTTACCCTCTGGGAATTGGTGGTTTCCAAACTCATTCTATAATGTTTAGTAAGTGTGGGTAAAACAATGTCATAAACCACCCATTTGGGAATGGTTTACACGGCCTATTAATGATGATCTGGGGGATGGTTTACTGTTGTTTTCCCATTATTAATGGTGAATAATGGTTATATAAATACATATAATGATTGTTAATGTTTTTTTTTAATGATATATAGATATATAGAACTATATGAAGTTATCATCATGATTGTTAATAATTAATTGGATCAAAACCGATGAAGTTATCACATGACTGGGGAAATGATCATCCATAAACCATCTATGATGGATGGGTCCCATCTGAGTACCACTGTTTTGATCTGGCAACACGACTGGGTCCCTAGTGTTAAGCATCAGGCATGGAGATGGAACTCTATAAAAATACAGTATATTATCACATCCATGTAAATAAATAAACACACATACACACACACATATATATATGTATATAATGTATTTATGTACCAAATCATTTATGGATTCATAGTCCTATATTTATGAATTTCTTGGAAAGTCAGGGTTTTTAAGACATGAACACATGGTCAAACCAAACAAAGGGGGGTTGCAGGCGGTTTCAAGCCACTTTCCTGGGATGAAGCACCAAGAAAAAACGACCATATAAAGCCCTCCTGTTTTGTCCGTCATTTGGTGCTGCAGAGCGGTTGGACCATGATCATTTATTTGAGGATAGAAATATAAAATAATATAAAGGTTTGACACCATCAACCTGGTTTGGGGATATCTTATATCTGTAGTATTTATATAAATACAGAGGACTTATAAACTACAGATTTGAAGTTTGAAGCCTAAGTTTGGTTTAACATGGACCAAGAACCGGTATACATTCACGCTTTGTTGAGATACATGATAGAGCGAAAAGACATGGCGGCTTCCTGCAACAAGTCACTAAGAAGTCGCTTCAGAAGAGAACCAGTGTCGGCTTATCCCTGGAAATAAATGCGAATATTGAACCAACGGTTCAAGTGTTTTTCTGGTTTTTATTGGAACAGTGTCAATCGGGCACCATCATACAGTACCTGGAATGATTCTTATCAACTGGTTAATCACGAACCATTATAAAAGGATATGATGATTTACTGTACCTGTTCAAAAAGGTGTTTTTTTCCAGTTCGCAAACGGTTCACTTACCAGAGGGTAAATCGATTAATGGCATATGATTATCCCATGATGAAATCCGTATTAAAAAATCAAAACATGAAAGACTAGCATGTGTTGTGGTTGCCAGGATGACCCTACAAGGTGGTGCTCCCCAGTCATAAATTGGTTATAAGCCCATGAACTAGTTCGATATATCATGATATATCACCAACAAAAACCGTATATAGTTATTGGAGTTATGTTCACTAACTTAGCGTTCTCGAACGGGGGCACCACCTTGTAAGGATTAAAATCATATGAGCTATGGTCAATACTCATGGTTAATAACCATTAATAGGGGCTAGTCATCCAATGGTTCATAGGGATTTAAAATAACCATTATAAGGATCCTTATCTTATTATGGATGGGATGACCATCAACCATATAGTGAGTATTGACCATGGCTCATATGAGCTACGTTTTTTTTTAAAAATATAAAAGGGTTTATATAGAGGTTAAACTGGATGTTGCTTTTGGTGTGGTTTTACCTGGCTGGCGTAAGGATTGCGTAGGATTGGCGTAGGCATTTTTCAATGTTCCAAATATCTTCTGGTTCGCGTAGGCAACATTTCATTGTATTTCAAATGCTCGTACATGATCGGCGTTGCAATCTCACGTTTTAAAATTGATTCAATGTTATCCACAAAAGGTTCAAAGGCACCGGGTTCATTCATGGATAGTTATCTATACGAACAAACCATGGAACTTGCCCGGCAGAGCACCTATACAAAGTCAGCGGAGCAGCTTAAACCGTCTTGATGTTCTTCGCTTTCCACCTGCTTGTTGCTCGATGGGCCATATTAGCTCTTGCTTCAGAGGAATGTTTCACCAGATTCCTGCCAGGAGACCCCTGGAACAGGCGTAGGCTTCGCGTAGACTTCGCGTACGCACCGCGTAGGCTCGGGTGCCCGGACTGACCACCAGCCCACGTCCGCACCAGTCAATATTCGACACATTGAACCGCCCAGAACTGCCCTTCACCAAGCTAGCGACAGTCGAACACGTCGCTTGGCGTGACTCCAGCATAGTCAAAAGTTACTAGGTGAGTCTTCAGTGATTTATCATGATTTATCCACCAGATGTTTAGTGTGCGCTTTGGGACCTGGTTGCTGGTGCGGCTGCTGCACATGGGTGTGGCTGCAAGATGTCTATGGGCGCTTTGGAGC
>Ga0126342_10004931_pt1 | contig 23065 bp, 27 predicted proteins | sample Cyp1metagenome_FD_92528 | JGI IMG/M metagenome (GOLD analysis project Ga0126342, IMG submission 92528) | Coral microbial communities from Lord Howe Island, Old Settlement Bay, Australia - Cyphastrea 1 metagenome | ecosystem: Host-associated > Invertebrates > Cnidaria > Coral ...
CCCTATGTTGGGCCTATGTTGGCCTATGTTGGGCCTATGTTGGCCCATGTTGAGCCATCTTGGGAGCTATGTTGGGGCCATGTTTGGGCCATCTATGTTGAAACGATCTTAAGATGCCAATTTGTCCGCCCTGCGCCCCCTCCTGGAGCCCAAAACCACGTGAAAACCGAGGTTTTCTAACATCGCCAAGATGGATAATCCCTTGCCGCCGAAGGGCCCGAAACACCGTAAAAAACGATGTTTTTGACGTGGGCTTCAGTCGACCGGGAGTGCGTCGGAGGTGGGTCGGCGGCAGGGGCGGGAGCGCACATCCGGGCGCTGGCCACTAAGCCCGTGTCCTTGCCGGAGGCCTTCGCTAGTCACCGAAGGTTATACAGTAGGCGCTGCGACCCCTACCTCCGACGCACCCCCATCCCACTCCCGGTCGGCTGAAGCCTACGTAATTTACGTTGTTTTTTGCTTGCAGTGTCAAAAAAAAACGTTTTTTACGGTGTTTCGGGCCCTTCGGCGGCAAGGGATTATCCATCCTGGCGATGCTAGAAAACCTCGGTTTTCACGTGGTTTTGCGCTCCAGGAGGGGGCCCGGGGCGGACAAATTGGCATCTTAAGATCGTTTCAACATAGATGGCCCAAACATGGCCCCAACATAGCTTGGGCCAACATAGGCCCAACATAGGCAGGCCAACATAGGCCCAACATAGGGCCAACATGGTGCCAAGATTGCTTGGCCGGCGCCCGGCTGTCAGATGTATGTAAGCCTTCAAATCAATGAAACCTAAAACAGCCATCATGTTCCTATATTTTCCCAGCTTGAGAACGGCCATTTGGGGCGATGATTCCCCTAATTTTCAGATGTGCGTGTTTTCTTACCTGGCATGCCACTTGTGGGCAAGGGCACAATGCAAAATCCAATGCTTTTGCTACAGCGTCGCTGGTGCCTCCAGCCATAAAGACTTGCATCAAATTACATATATCAATTTAAAATTATCTCAATGTACCGCCCATCATCGCCAGATGGACCTCCGGATATCTTTGATCCAGGCCATGTTTCGTCATCTTTTCGACAGGAGCTCATCGCTCTCCTCGTTCTGTAGCATCGTCCGATACCAACCAATCACTTGGCTGAAGCCGGCATAACGTCGACCTATGTCTGCGGATGAGAATTGAAGGATTTTGCATCAGTTCAAAATGGCACTGCACAGAAAGAAGATGCACAGGACATCTGTCGCCTACTACCTTTCCCGTCCCAACGTGAAATATCCCAATTGCCTGCAAACTGCAAAAGAGTATCATCTTTTCACTACACTTTCAGAGAGTTTAAGATATCTGTAGATATCTCCACATCGCATATCAGACCGCTCCATCCCAGGTCGCACTGACCGCGCCTTGGGTAGGCCTTGCCAACTTGCAGGCAGGGTCTGAGTCTTTGGCACACGCAGCACCATGCGGCAAGGCGACTGCTTCACTCCACGAATTTGGACTTCATAGGCCAAGGGGATACTGCCATTGAGAGCCAACCTGAGACTTGTTAATATTTTCCGAAATGGGGTAGTGTGTGTATATTATATATATACACACATAGATACATATACATATATATATAACCGTATTATACATATATCCATTATATTACATATTTTCTATATATATATACACATACATCTATACATACATATATACATGATACACTGGACTCGCAAAATGTCTGTTTTGTGTGTGTGTATGAAAAACATCGATTTTGGTGTCAAGAATGTTTGACCCATACGCCATCTCACACTTTGAAGTCTGGTCACCAAACCAGTCAATGCTGTTCGATTGGAACAGTTGGCCCTGAGAGACACAAATCCAAGTGAACAGGTAGGTGGTTGCCATCCAACCTATCTCTTAGGCTGGCCTAGTCATCCATAACCGTCCAAGTCAACATAGTGAAATAGTGAAACCAGCAACCACAGCTCTGCGTGAATTAAAGGGGGGTGTCTCATAATTTGTTGGAACCCAATTCGGCCCATGGTTTCAAACGTCGCATTAATATCCCCCAACATGTTGAGTATGATAAACTGATGACATAAAGCCTATGCCATCCCATCGTTTCAAATCTTAGATGTTCCCTTTCATTATCTATCATCATGTTCAAACATGTGCAATTTATACCACAAACATCCATATAGACATCTATAAATAACTCGTGTATATATATATACATACATATATAGGTAGTATATGTAGAACATCTCATCCACTGGGAGGGACATCGCCATCCTGGCCTTTGCACGGCTTTCCTGGCCAAGTCGCAGCGGCGCATCCGGATCCGACTCTGGGTCCGAGGCCGAGGCGCTTTCGTAGTCCGCGTCCGTCAGCTTGGCGACGGCCTTGGCGGAGCTCTCAATGGCCATGCCGATCTCCGCCAGCACCTAGCGAGGACGGCTGCGACACGGTGAAGGGGAAAGCAACGAAAATGATGGGAGGGATGGGAGGTTATGGTGATTTCATGGGATATTGATGGATGTTGATGGATGTTGATGGTCAGTGCTGACTTCAGCAACAAAAATGGTGGGATCTAATTGGATTTAACAATCAAGAATGGGGATTATCCCGGAATAAAAGATGGTAGAAGGCAGTGTCAATCCCGGATGAATGTTAACTCTGGTTGATTAATTCGGAGGTGATCCCCAAATAGTATCAAATAGAGATGTCATCTGCTACGAAAATGGTAACCCCCCATGATCAACAGCCCAAGGTGGGCAACGGCTCTAAAATGCCAGGAAACATATGCAAATGTTTAGCCTTGCCCCTGGGGTCATGCCTGTGGGTCCTTTGAACTGCTCCCTGACATGATCACTCAGCTCCATTGCCATCCTGCCTGGTAGAATTCGGTCAGCTTTCCTTTCTCACGCAGCTGCGTGGCAAAGTTGGTGCCCGTGCTGAGAAAGCTACAACGGCGATCCGTCATGAACTGATTGGTGATGTCCAGGGCCATGTCAGAGTCAGGGTCTGGGACTCCGATTTCATTTGGTGTCACTCCCAGGTTTTCCACATCTGTCTCATAGTCATCTAGAGACAGGAGCATCTTTGGAATCATCATGTCCTGGGTTGTGGCTCTTGCAATTCCAACCCGCCCAAAAAGCACCCAACCTTCAAGTATGCGACTAGCAATGCAGGAGTACACAATAGTACACATGGATTTGTCTGAAAATACGGTCCCCTTAAATCCATTGGTCTATCATTGCTATGTTCCCTATCAAATCTATCAAAATGGCAATGTCTTGTTCTGACCAACCAAAAAGGTCCCTTTGGGATCCCAAATGGGCGATACATCCCCACCATCACCCCCAACAAAGTGATCTATGATATCTATGCCATGGCTCCATTTTGTAGTAGCCGCAAGGGAAAAAAACGCTGTCGGCACTGGGCAGCTCCATCAAGACTCTGGAGAGGTCTGCATTCCAATTGTCCAAATCTTCTTTGGTCAAGTCGCAGAAATCCAGGGCGCGAAAGTTCTCATAGTTGTCCTAGGGCATCTAAAGAAAGGTGATACCTTTCTAGTCTCATAAGGTTCTTAAACTTGAAGTCCTGACAAGAAGGGCCAACGAAGTCCAAACAGCTTTGACTTTCCAATACTCTAATACTCCGAGCAAATGGCTGTACTTCTGAAACTGGAGATCAGCAATTTTTGGGGAGATTAGCGTTGCTAACCATTATCTATGGTTGAGGTCGAATACTGTACCCTCCAGTATTCTAACATAGCTATGGAAAATCACCATGTTTGCATATGTTTGATACAGGTAGGTAAATCAGGTAAAACATCGAACTAAATGGTCCATGTTCGATAGCAAACTGTAAAAGTTACCAGAGGTTATGTCCCATTCATATCCCCACCCCTTGTTGGTTCACTGCCTATCACCATTCAAAATCCCCCAGTGAGTGAGTCCCCCCGTTGTTTTTGTTCACCCATCGTCCGGCTTCATCACCAGAAGTTTGATCTTGTCGTACTTGGCTCCGGTGGCCACTTGACTGGTGGGCAAATAACCTGAGGCCTTCACGATCCATTCACTCTCGTCAGGCACACCTGGCGGCCATGAAAAATCATTGGCTTGATGATCCGGAGATCGCGCTTCCGGTTTGAGTTATGTTGTTGTTCAAATCATTTAAATACCCAATATTGGCCCTATATATATATATCATTATATATTATTATATTTTATGGACAAACCCATCGCATCGTGTTTTTGAAGCGCCTAAGTCGAAGCGCCATCGCGTCATGTTTCATCTTCCACCCTACTGGATCCGCAGATTTCTAGATCCCATTGGATTCCATTGGATCCCCCCGGGAATCCCACCTGCTTGCACGGCATGCAAGAAAACCAACTCATCCTTGGTACTTTCGCGTAAGCCTTGGATCAAGGGCCCCTGCGCGGGGACGTGCTTCCGCATCTCATTGGCCCAGTCCACGGTGTCCCAAATGCACATGACAAAGAGCCAGTAGACCTGACTTGCTGAAACCTAATATCCATGAAAATGTGCTTTATATCCATCATAGTCATAGTCTAGTACTTGAATCATTACCACAAATCCATCTGAAGTCTGACTTGATGTGAGTTTCATCTCAGCAATTGGGATGCAAGCAGCAAAAAATAAAAATAAACAATGCGTGATGTGACCAACAAAGATCTGAGTAAACAATCTAAGTTTGGGATTGAAAATGCGGATTCAAACATCAAACGTGTGGAATGTGGATGTAACCAACAATTTTGGGGTTGCACTCGGCCAAAATGGGAACTTACTTTGGATTGAGGGTTCAACAAACGATCGAAGGATTGAATATGATTGAATCTAGTCAACAAAATATGTGGAGTATTGTGGAGTTAACATGAGTTAACCATCAAAATATCGGAATTTAAGATGATTTAAGCACCAAATCTTCGCAGCCACAGAGGTGGCCAACTTTTTTTACCAAGATACAGCATGGCAGAAAAAGATTCGGAATGCCTCCAACGCCAAGAGTGCCAGAATCACCAAACTCGCCGTGCTGTAGGGACCAACGCCTGACAACCGAGGCCCAATTCTGAAGTTGGATGGGTGTTATATATGTGTAAGATTAAAAAATGACCTTAGTTCAAAGTTTGTTGTGAGGTTTTAACATGGTTGGATGGTTAAAGTTGGTTAACATTGAATCTGCTGCTTTCTGGGTCTTCGGCTGTGGATTTTTCATGATTTTTCACCACATCATGGCGCCTGGTTGCAGCCACACGCTCAGGGCATTGAAGTACATCTGGCAGGCCCCGAATTCGCCCACATCAAATTCAGCCCTCCACTTCAAAGCACCCAAGGTGTTGGGATTTCTCGTCTTGCTTTTGCCCAAGAAGGGAGCTGCAACGATCAGCAACACTGCACCTAGGTAGATACATACTATATGATATATTAATCTTGCTGGGGAAGGACAAAAAAACACCTATATAATCTATTCGAAGCTGAACCCGTTCAACAACTCAGCAAGCTGGTGTGGACCGCTGTGGCTTTGTTTTGACATGTGAGTCTCTGTCTGTCTGTGTGTGTCAGTCTGTCTGCCTGCCTGGATGTCTTCGTGCCTGCCTGCCTGGCTGCCTGTCTGTCTGTCTGTCTGTGCATCCTTGATGTGTGTTGGTGCTTGCGTCCCTTCCGGTTTCAGAAACTGCATGGCTCAAAATTCCCCGAAAAGAGATAGTTAATCAGTTAAAAACGTACTCAAAATGAGAAGTTCATCTAGGGTCCCTTCGCCCAAATCATAAGCATCTGTCCCAGGAACACAGAATCCGCATGATGATCGACACCATTCGCGCATTTTGCAGCCATCCATCCTTTTCGACGCGGGGAACAAAGCCCGGACCGTTCACCAGCTCAATAATGGCTACTGGAAGCTCGATTATCACCACAGGACCCAAGAAGGCGGCAAAGCCCAAGAAATGGAGAATCACCTGGAACGCTGCGTATGCCAGATCAATATGTTTCCGTTTTAGATACATCTGTATTTTTAGTATTTTTGAAATCCAGATGTTTGTCATTTGAATATGTAAATCACAAAAACAGTCAAGTCATATCTTTCCGGGCAATGAAGCATTTTTGCAGAACAGACTTCAGCACCACGAAGTGAAGTGACGAGGATTCCACCAAGGCACCCAGTTGAGCTGGTACAAGAGCTCAATGTTTGAGACTTTCTTCCCTTCCCTGATCTCTCGATTTCCAGCACCTGCTCCACTTACCACAGGGGTTTGGAGGACCATCAATAAACCGAAGGGCGTCATCAAACCGCGAGCTGCGTGAAAGATGAAGCCCCACATATCTTCACCTGCGGAGCTGCAATCACAGAAATCTGCAGAATCTGGGTGGAAGTGGGTCACGATGAGCCATTGATGCTATTGGCTAGATCGGTTTCTCAAGGTCAAGATGCCTATGGTTCATCCTATTTCTACATGGACTTCCCACCGGACCAAGTAATCCAAGTGCAAGTTCCATCAGTCTGAAAGCCCTCCAGTTTCATAGCCCCTAGGCCTCCACAGCGCATCATAATTCCACCGATGGCCATCCTTGGAAACCCGTTGTCAAGCCCTGAAGCGTGTGCAAATGTGAGTGACACATGTTGTGCTTAACTGAATTTGAAGCTATGAATTGGCAAAAACACAAGGGGTGGAAGAAAATCCTGAATAAAAAAAACAACACTGCAGCTGAATCATCAAGAAACAGCAAATGATGTTCTCATGTGTTTTTTTGATGCCACGTGAATCGGGGGTAAACTCCTTAGAGCTGGACGGACCCAAACATCATGTCGTTGGTCTTATACTCCCGCGTCCATCTGGGTTCTGAAAGTAGTGTACCCAGTGCCCAAAAACACTAGGTTTATCGGTTTTATCACCATGTTCTCCATGAAAGTAGCATTTTGGGGGGACAGGGTCGGACAGAGCATATCAGTATATCCCAATGTTACATCCCACGGCCAAACAAGTGCCATGCTCAAACGTTGCATTCCCATGGCAATAGGATGGATGACCATACACCATAGATCATCTTGTTGGTTATATTCATACACATATATATATATATACACCATTGTATATCCCACGATATTCCCATGACGTTTGGTTAACTCCCATGTATATTCCCCTTATATCATATCCATTACACCTCAATGTTCTAAGTATTTTAACATTGTTTTTCGAAAAGAAAAGTTAAGTTGTATCCATCTTACATCTCCAGATTGTATTACCATATCCGATAGTCCATGAATTTATTTCCCATGGGGGGAAATCATCTGCCATGGAACATGATGGTGCTGGGCAGCACCATGGCCTTCACCATTTGACCCTCGGAGGTGGCCTCGTCGCCAAAGGTCTGCGAGATCGTTTCGGGATGTGTCCTGCGATCTGCGATTTCCAGGGTCCAAGAAGGGGAGCTGGATCTGGAGGAAATGATGGATGAAATACCATCAGAAATGGGGATGATGATGGATGATGAACATAAAATATCATGACATGGTGTAAATATTGAAGTGAACAGAAGGGTACCAGGGCGAATTGACACCATGAGGATTTTTTTCAGCATGATGATGGCACTACCACAGTAATCACCAAGCCAGATACAACGGAATCAATGATGGACGATGCTGAAAGTCCTCATCAAAGTGGAGTAGTCCACTTTCTCTGTCTTGTTGTACCTGGATGGCTGGATCAAGGCTGCAATGGCTACATCGTCTATCCAGAGGTCTTACCGCATTTTTCCTTCCATCAGGGATTGCAATTTAGCCATATTTAGCCAACGTATCTGACCAAAGTGTAATGATTCACCAAGCTGAAAAGTTCAGTCATGTGAGGATTCCAGAGGGTCTAGTTGCTTGTCTTTGAAAGCCTTGAAGTAGACATGGCGGTTTGCAGGAGACGAGTACCAGACGTCAATGGAGGCCACAAAAGCTGCATGGCACATCCTGGCTGCAAAGAACACCACCACTGCCCCAACGCATTGCACCATCAGCTGCGGCTCAATCGCCATTGCTGGATCACCGAAAATATACAAAACCCTTTTCCCAAAGATCGAGCCTTAAAGCCTACACAGGCCAAACATCGTTGGATTGACTATGGTACATAGTATCATACGACTATATAATTAGGATGATAAAGGGATGCATACGATGTGCATGGATGTGCACCATGATGCAATCTGCAAGCACTTGCAGACTGAGGACTGCATGTGGCGCTCAATACAATTTTGAGGGGGTGCTTTCGCATATGCGAAGCACTGTGGCAGGACAATTGCACCGCAATGTTGACTTGCACTGGCACAACTATGGGGGAGATGCGCATCTCGGAAAGAAGACCCATGTCTTGTTGGTCGCAAACACTACTCCAGGAGTCTTATGGGATCTTCAGCATCACAGAAATCTGATGGAAACGCTTGAAACGGCGGCTCGAAATATGACGAAAGCGTCGCCTTGCACCAGAAGGATGTGTTTTTATCTTTGACATTCCAATGGCCCCGAGGATTTTGCCAGACCAGAAATCCCATCTAAAAATGGAGGTTTATAGCTGGGGAAATCATCAATGGTGGATCCAGCCAGGGGAAATCATCCATCAATGGTGGATAAAAACCATCGGTAAATCCTTCTTTACAGCCGAAGCCGTGGGACTGCAGCTACTGCGTTGAGTTTTAACATCGGCTGGATCCATCTTTTCCCAACATGTTCATGTTTGCTGGTGTGTTGTTTCAAATCCAAATGCTCTTTGGTCAAAAACACAGGTTTTCTGGATGAGTCAGAAATGTTGATGTTTTTAAAAAGCCATCGTCTGGTCAACACCCCATAGCCACCAAAATTGCCCATGTCCAAAAATATGTCCAAAATATGTCCCACATATTTGTGATAAATGGTGATAAAAAGCTGCAAATTTCATAGATTCGTAATTTTTGAACCAAGGAAATCATTGCTTTGTTGACTTATGATTTTAACATCACCGACATCACCCCCCCTTTTTGTCATGGAACTATGTTTGTACCAACCGCATCCCCCCATCCCCCGCGTTTCTTTGTGCTGTCGAAAGGGCGTTGCTCCGAACGCATCTCCGCGAGCGCTTTTTTGGGGTCCTTCGCGATGATGGCCTTAGGGTGAATCCGCGGCTCGGACTGAAAGAACATGGAATTGATGAAGTGTATCTGTATATCTCTGTATAATATGTATAGTATGTGAACCTATATATATATTATAATATAATATGATATAATATAATACAATATAATACAATATAATATAATATAATACAATATAATACAATATAATATAATATAATATAATATAATATATTATACGTGGTATAAGTATTGTATACATATATATATACACACAGAAGTATTAGGTACGAATTACAAGTATGTATTTGTTATGCATTACATGATATACTATGATGTCCTTTTACAATATATATATATATACATATATACTATATATATATACATATGTGTTTTGCATGTGGTCCTCCAAAGAATAGAATAATGATTAAATCAACGTCACGCCTTCACGTGTGGGAATTATCTTTTCTATGTTTGGGAAAACTTCTGACAGAATGTACAAGTACGATCGATGATGTGACTATCCAACTTGGGTTCTGTAGTTTATCGTGGACTGGCGTGGACCGTGTACAGGATGGCTCTGGAGAGGCAGCATCGATTCACCCAGGTTCTGGAATCACCAAGGGTCCAACCATGTCAGCATGAGGTCGACCTGGTGATTCAAAATGTGCAGAACTTCAACAGAAAAGAGTGGAAGTCACACTTTGGTTCGATATACGACTTCCCTGCAAAATGAACATATGCATATATATATATATGAAAATTTATGTAAATACATGTAAATACTCTACCTTTTGCCCATCTGACATGACCCTGGTGCTTTGTCTTGCTCAGCAGTTGCGCCTGATTCCAGTTGCGCCATTACGAACCGTTGCCTAAAAAGCGAAACCGGATCTCCTGAAAGACAGAGCAGTAAAGGGGTCAACTTGGAGGGAGTCCTTGGAGCTAGTGTGCAACAAGCTTCACATTCAGCAAAATGTTCATCCCCAACTGGGATAATGAAAAACTATGAAAAACTGGGCTAAGGTCCAAATAACTTGATAACTTGATCACTTGATAACTTTGCGTCACCCAGATTGCCGCAATGCGGGGGAAACCTTCGAAGCCACCAACAACAGGCCGCGCGTAAATTGTCCTGATGGTTCCTCGCCCGTTGCTTGGGTCTAGCACAAGGCACATGGTCTTGCTCTTGGCTATCCTGGCTACAGTACGCAACCTTCATGCATCATCAAGCACCTTCGTGAGTGCCAAAGCAGACTAAAAAACTCGGTTTTCTGATGATCAAGTATGGCAAAAGTCACATGTTGCGTCTGACAAATTCTGAGGTTAACATCAGTCACGGAGGATGAGGACAAGGATGAAGATAGGAGGAAGAGCATGATAAGGATGATGAGAATGATGAGGACGATGACGGTCCGATGACGAATCTGGATTCACCCAAATAAAAACACTTGCAATGGTTCCCTTTCGGAAATCAAAAACATGGCAGATGAGATTTGTCCATTTCAATGGGTCGTGCCATAGGACCATGAGATATATCATGACATGAATCATGACTCATGCCATGAAAAAAAACATGGCATCAATGGCCATGAACCCCCATGACCCCACCCATAAATCCACAAGAAATGCCCATGTTTTCCCGTGTTTGAAAACGGGGCCTCTCTGGGCCGCTTTTCTGGAAGATCCGCCGGACGGCGGTCCTGCGGATCCCAATGGTCCATGGTCCCCTGGAAATGGAGATATTCCCTCTATTTTGTTGCTTGTTCCCACCCATATTATCCATATTGTGCAAAGGAACTTCCCATGTTTGGCTGGTTTTTTCTTAACAAACACGAATGTGTAGAATTTTTGGTAAATATTTGCCAGATACTCTGATTGATCATTTGAACAGTATTCGTCATTGGGGATCATCATCCCAAATATAGTTGGAACTCAAACATATGTGAAACCACCAGTCAGTCATCTTTCATGACACTTAGCTGAACATCTTGATTCTTCATAGAACAACATCTACGCAATTGATTACCAGATCATCACTGGCTATTGTGGTAAACCCAAAGCCATGAAGCATCCCAAAATCATTTACCACTTTGATGTATTTTTACAATCTCTAAGTTTGGCAGGTTCATTATTGGTTTTATCACCTTATATCCATTATTTGGTTCCATGATATCCGAATTCATAATCATGGCGATGTGCCCATTACATCCCATTACAAGCCATAATTCATGGCCAGGGGCCAGGGTCTCCAAGTAACCCACCCCATGGTATCCCCATGGTGAACTCCGCTCCAAGGCCCCAAACCCGACGACGTTTGGAGGACGACTTCACGCGTCGATGCCTGGGTGCCTCACCGGGAAAAGCCAAGCGGTTTTAGGAAAAAATGGTGAGTTCAATGGGGAGGTTGACCGGTAAGAAATGGCAATAAGCTGTTTTAATATGTTTTAATATGTTTTTGATATGGTTGTCCATGGGAAATGACCTGTTGATTGAGGATTTGAAGCCAGCACGACCTCGATCTGGACATCTGGATGCTAGTATGTGTTTACCAACATGTCTTAAACGAGACATAGGTCTATAAGGAATGAGGCCGAAACCAACCAACATGGGACACCCCATGTTCATGTTCCAAGCAGATCTACCAATGGGATGACATATCCCAAACTTGAAACCCTTAGGGTTGTCGAACAGTCCAACAGCCATCATGACTGCAGATGTCCCAAAAATGTGGTTGTCACATCAGCATCATCAGCTATTCAGAACTGCCTCGGATGAAGCGGGAGACTCCTTAGCGGACTCAGCTGGCGAAGGCTCCTGTGCAAGTTCACAGCTGTTTCATGCTGTTTCCAAGACAACTTTCACAACCTTGACATCATTCTTTTTGTGAATCACCATACAGATATATATATATATACGTACAGATGGTTCACATGCGGACTTCACCAAAAAATATGCAGGGCTTTCCTATACAGTAGCACCCTACATATGTTCGCATGGCCATGGCAGCTACCCAGCTACCCCACCTCAGTTGCACTAGGCCTCAGCGGCTCCCATCTGGTGAGGTTGGATCTCCATTTCACAAAATGGTTGAAAGGGTGCATTTGCGATCTACAAAATGTACATAGATAGTTTCAAAAAGTGCGTATAAATGTCTTTATGTGATGTATGTATATAATCATTATCTAATTATATATGCACATGTTCATTTATCAAATTGAAGCATCATCTACATTGAACACCTTGAACCCACGGCGTACTGACCATCCGAAACTGAAGCTCAGGATATCGCTTCTCACTCGCAGCCTGCACATGCAGAAGGAGAGGTAATTATTTGTTGCCCATGAAACGCACTACCTTTCGAGCATTTGTTTATTTTATTGGTACAAGGGTCTCAGGGGTGGTGGCAGCTTGATTACATTCATTTGAATTCCGATTCTCCGTGACTCTTGTTCGCAACATTCTGGCCCACTGGCCAAATCGATTCAGGGATTCTTCACCTGCTAGCTGCCAACACCAGCAGGAAAACAGCACCTCCACATCACGATGTTCATGCTCCTGCGCAGAGGCACCCAGAAAAGCCTTTGGAGTGCGGCCTAAAGCCTCCCTGCCTCTGTGATCAAAACACGGAGACGAGAACATTTGATGACCTCCTTTTGGGGTTCATGTTGAAGGGTTTCATTCCACAGTCCATCGGGCATCATCTCGCCTGTCTGTAGATGGCTTCCAGCTGCTTTTCAGCTTCAATCTCCTCAAGCTGTTGAGAAAATATGCATCAGGGAACCATGGAATAATTGAATCTGATTGAACTCTCCAAATGTCTGGAAGCCAGGTGTCAACATCACCAACTCCCCAACCCCCCTATTAACCCATCCCCTTAACCATCCCCATCCCCGTCCTCCGCCGATTTGGCCGGTCGCGCCCGCACCTTGGGCCGGGCACTAGGCACCACCAGGTCCTCTGCCGGCGAGGCGGGCTCCGCGTCGGAGCCGACCATGGAGGTGGGTTCCAGTTCCAACTCGTCCTCCGACCTCGGCTTGAGATGGAAAAATTGGGAAACTGTTGGGACCCCTATATTTTTTGCTGTTAGTGAAGATTAGGACTAATAAATATCAATTTCAGTAGTACATCTGGGAAATTTTTGGCATGTTTTTCACAAATTATATCCAATTATTTCACAGATGTTTATTCCTGTTCATGCCATATATTCCAATTATTCCATAAATATATTCCATATATTCCCACAACATCCCACAACATTCCACAACATTCCATATATTATCCCACAACATCTCGGGCTCCGTGCTTCTCACTGGGCGGCTCCGTGGCATCGTCGCCATCGTCGCCATCGCCGTCCGCCGAGGGCGGCTCGGTCTCGTCGCCGTCCGAGGACCTCGGTTTCCGCCGAAGGCCTGGGGATTTTTTTGGTTTTGACCAAGGGAAGGAGACGAAAACAGCGGAAGAACATGCAACATGATGGTAATATGATGGTAATATGGTAATAATATGGTAATAATATGGTAATATGATGGAAAACAGCAACAAGAAGAAGAAGAAGAAGAAGAGTAAATAAAATGTGATTTTTCCCACCAGGAGTTGTAGAAAATTGGGATCTTTGCCGACAGAAACGGGGATTTTGCCTGGCCAACAAACTTGGATTGACCCCATACTGTGCCACGACAATGAGGATCTAACAAAGCCTTAAATAGCAAAAATAGCAATATAGTATCTAGATTTGTTGGATAAGATCCATCAGCCACGGATCAGGAGTTATAGCAATACTTGGGCATCACTGATACCTGCAGTAGCAGTCTTCCTCTAAGAGTCCGGGAGTGTCATTGTGTCATTACTCTTCCAAGAGACCCTAGTTGGTAATTACGTCCCATGTCCCATGAGTTTGTCTGAGAATAAGTAGACCATCTATGCCCATTTTATGATCCAATGGATCATCATTTTCCCTATGAAATGGCCATTGGAAGGTATTCGCAATTTTAAGACAAACCCCCCATGCGTTGCAGAAACTCTCAGCTCAACCGGCTCAACCCCAGTCGTTGAGGTCCCTAGCTTTGACTTGTCTTGTCTTGCCCGCTGCTTTGGCCGAGCATTTGCAGCACCCTCACCGATAGGAGTGGAATCAGAGGATCAATTCTCCCAGCTGAAATGGGAATCTAAAAAATGTATAAAAATGTGACCATTGGGGACTTAGGAAGATCAGGATATTTCAGGGCTATTTCAGGGCTGCAATGGGCTGCTGGCCTCATCATCACTCAGAGCACAAAGTCTGTCGAGCTCCGTCTCCTCTTCCTTCCAACCACCACACCAGCCATGCTCGACATCAAATCCAACAATTTGTGCTGCTTGAAATGAAGCAACTATGTAAAGCTATGTAAGGGACTTCCAAATCGACCAGAATGTTTGATGCTTCACATGAGTGGCGGAGAAAATTACTTACTACTCGCAAAGGACATGGCCAAAGTGGGTGGTCCCCTATCGGTTGTGAAGGTTTTCACACAAATTTGAACATCCCAAGTCCACTCCCTACTAATACTATATACTTTAGTCTTGCGCGAAGTTTGTCGGTTACTCACATGATGATAAGCAAAATACCGGCAGAAGTTCCCGCATCTCAGGTTCTTGCAGAGGGAACAAGGTGAATCACTGCCTTATTTACTGCACGCGTAGCTTCTGGAACTCCAAAATGTAATGAATGAGTAGTCTGAAAAATGCTGTCCTGTTGGCTATCCCCCTTGGCAAATGTTGAGTCCGCCTTTGCTACAACAGCCCATCAGCATCCGTCAAAATCCACCCGCAATAATCAACGCCAGACACATACACAGGATCCTTGATATCACTGGATTGGTCTCAAGGAAAATCTACGGGAAACCTTGGTTTTCCATGGTTTTCCAGGATTTTCCCATGAAATATGAGTGTTTCTTGCAGAATTTGACTCAGAAAATCACACATTCTACATCAGTAGCTCCAAATCGCTCCCCCAAACCACTGCTTTTCGATTTTTCCATGACTTAAGTCACGTGTCCATAGTTTTTTCCATGACTTGTTATGTTTTCCCATGTTTTCCCATGGTTTTCCCAGGTTTTTCCCATGGCTGCCATACCGGCCCCCTGGCATCATGGGCTCCTGGGACATGCGCGGCCGCTGCGGCGGCTTGGCCATCGCTTTGGAACGGCCCGGGACGATCTTCGGCGCCGGGGCTCCGGCGAGAAGCCTCTTGGGACAAACAAAGATTGGTGGATCTTATGTGTACATATACATATACATATATATATATATATATATATGTGTGTGTGTACTTAGTAGTGTATAAAGTATAAATATAATTAAATATATATATATACGTATTTGTGTGTGTGTGTTTGTGTGTGTGTGTCTGTGTCTGTGTGTGTGTGATCTATATGAATGTTATACCGACCGTCAAGATAACGCAATGATGCGTACTGATTCTACTAGAAATCGAAGACAATGATAATTGCAATAATCATAGTCATAGTAGTAATAATTAATAATAAAGAAAAGTGAGGAGTTCCAGGTTCATCAACAAAAAGACAGTGAAATCAAGGACACCTTTTCCATCCAAGCCTATCCAGCTCTGTCTCATCATCCTCCAGTTCTGGGCTTGGTTCCTTTGCCTTCGCCTCAGGGCAACGTAGAGTTGACGTTGAGGTACCGTGGCCTGGTAAACATAGAAAAAGCTATTGAAAATGGCCATAGAAATAGTTGATTTACCCATGAAAAATGGTGATGTTGGTGATTTTCCCATAGTTATGTCAGTTTAGCAGAGGGTGGTGTCATGAATCATTCCTCTGTAATTTTCCAACACACTTTGGCGCTTCTCAAAAGGACCACGGTCAGAAAGCCTGGACCATCACTGAGCTTTGGACACGTTGCTTCGGCCTCGCAGTGGCAACTGCCTCGCCACAGGCAGCGTCACAGTGAGCTCCCGAGAAGTCACTCAAACTCTTCATAAAAGGCCTGAAATCACATTTATGTCATATGTCATTTGATTGATGTCATCATATGTCATCATATGTCATGATTTTGAACCATATGTCATATGTCATTTAAGTTGAACCATGGACCATACCACATCAATCCACATCACATATCATTTCCGCTCAATGTCAGCCGTCGCTTTTTGGGATTGCCGCCTTTGATAAAACCACCGCATGGTGGAAACTCCAACCCACCAGTGCCTGCGTGGCATCCTGGCTGTGTCACCATCGAGAAAACCCTTCCGGTACACATTGTGACCAATGGAAACTCCACTCAAATGGACATGTGAATGGGAAAATCGATTATGATCCATTTAGTGATTGATTTGGTGATTTATGATCCATTTATCCATATTGTATTGTTGGCTATCATCAATACGATTGGATACAAGTCATTGTCAATATGATTCATCTCTGTCCAGCATCGCCTCCTGCGCTGCCCATAAAGCGACATCTGCTGCCTGCGGTTTCCGGCTGCTTCCGTGGTTCGGTGGAGCCGCACCAGTCGGAGGTTTCCAAAGTCATAGGGGGGACCCCCACATCCAAGTCATAAGTACCCTCTGGTAAACTAACATAGCTATTGAAAATCACCATCTTCAATAGGTAAATCAACTATAAATGGGCAATTTTCAATAGCTATGTTAGTCATTACCAGAGGGTATCCATAAGTATCCATAGGTTTTGTCTTGAAACCTATGGTGAGTTGAGGATTTTCATCCATTTTCAGACACCCCCACATTGAAAAACAAACGAAACCAAGGGTCCCACCTGCCATCCACCAGGCTCAACCTTCTGGCGCTTCATCCTTCGCTCTTCCTGGCATCGTGGACCACTTTTCTTCCCCCGTTCATATTAAAGACCCTCCAAACGAAACCATGGTTTCGTAGGGAATGTCCACATTTTTTGGGGACCATTTATGGGCTGTCTATGGCTGTTTAATATTAGGGTGATGGGATTTCTCAACCTTCCAGAGCTCACTGCAGTTCGTCAATGACCCATGGCTTTCAAGCCATTTTTGGTCACCTCCTTCCGCTGCTTCTCTTCCTCTCGTGCTCGCCTAGAGGAGTGGATAGATCATGTGAAGGGTAATATTATATATATATTATATATATATTATACAGTATATTATGTATAATATTGACCAGAATATATTATATGAGGCTTTCCATCAATGGGGGAACTCCCAAACCATCTACGACCAGTCTCTTTAAGATGCAGCCGAGGATCCTCTTGTCCTGCCAAGATGCCAAGTGAAAAATTCCATGAAAAAAGAATGAACAATGTAGACTCTATCTGCTAGAACATACTACAGCATTGGGTCATCTAAATATATCTAAAAATTAACCTCCCACTGTCCAACTAGCAATCCCAAGTTAAGTCTCCCCTTCAATGCCGGAATTCTGCAGGTAGTCTCTATATAGTTCAGTCCTCTCTGCGTTGCCTGACCTCTTCCCTGGGTCAAGCGGTTTCAGATCTGAAGATGTTTGGAACTCAGAAGAATTCGATGACATACTTGGAGGTGCGGCTGGGATTATGTTAGAAATATGTATAAATAACACCGGGATTCTCACCCCGATAAATTCGGTTTTGAGGGGGCCCTATAACTATATGGTAAAATATACCGCCTCCTCTGATGTGAAAAGCTTGCATGTTGGGTCTGTCAACGCCAAAGGTACATCCAAAATGTGATCCCGACAACGAAAGATCAAGAGGCACAAATGATCTTGAGGATTCTTGAGGATCTTAAGGCTTCGGCAAGAGAATTCTGATCTTCCAGGATTTCTTAATGATCAAAGAAATTATGAAACAAAGATAACAACGGTAGCTTCCAAAATCTGCCTGGCCATTCGGTCTTCCTCCCACCTGCAGAGATCAACACAGTCTCGGAGATGCCGCTACCAGCATTTCTGCGAGTTTTTCTGTACACAAAATATGGAAAAGAATGCTGATGAAATATTTCTTTGAAATATGATTATATCATATTATATCATATTATATCATATTATATCATTATCCCAGTTCTTTGTCGGTTTCCAGATGCAAATTCCAGATGTCGCGCTGAACCTCCGCATCTTCTCTTCTTTGCGCTTTCGCTCTTCTTCGCGGGCACGTTTCCGTTCTTCAGCTGCTTCTCGTGCTTGAAGCACCTTTGAAGCTCCAGCACAGGGCTAGGGTTTCGAATCATGGCTGATGTGGGACAGATCTTTCAGAGACGTGTCGGAGGGAAGTCCTGTGATCATCATGACAGTGAAGATGAAGGTCATGATGGTGATAATGGAGAAGACAAGAATGATGAGGGGAGACAACGACAGCAAAGTCGAACAACAGAATGTTGCAACCGCCAGGAGACACAATCCCAGAACCCGGGAGGCTAGAAGTTTTTCTGGGCTCGAATTTCAATAGATCAAGAGCTAAAGATGTCAAAAGTTGTATATATATAATATACTTTATATTAATAAACATATTATATATATATATATTATGTGAACTTTCCCTCCTATCGCACCACACCCAGCCTTGATATACCATTTTAGCAGCTCTTCTTCCCTCGCACATGCGAATGGCTGATTGGTTCAAAGAAAATTCGCTCAGGGACTTAAAGATTTTAAAAGTAATGTTGTGAAGCCAACAAGAAACAACTTCCATTTGGGGATGATATGTACGACTGATTTATTGCTTTAGGGGATGGGTAATTATTGGCTTTACCACATCAAGGGATATACAGGGGAAAGAGACAGTCTGTGGGTCCAGTCTGCATGTGAAAGTGGTCTCTTCACGTGTGCTTTCTGAAAGAGCCAATATGATCCACTTATTTGTGAGCGACAAGGGTGTACAGTGTGTACAGCTATTAAATATGTATAGGTATGGCTCGAAATTGGGGTACTAATCCACCCACAAAATGGATGATGTCTTTAGTATCCAACCATGCGTTTTGGCGGGTATTTAACTGTGAGCCATTCGCATACCATATGTCTTTATATTCTCCATTGAGCCTAATCTCTGCCCCATGGCACCAATTTTGTTCCGGCTGTGTACCGTTATCCACTACTGACACTGCTGCTCTTGAACCAAAAGCGGTCCACTCATCGGGTTGGTTGCCACATCCTGTTGAAAATGGAGCATTGAAAACACCATCCGTTGGCCCTTGTGCATTGTGGATTGGCTGTACATGGCTATACTTTGGATTTGCACCGCCTTACAAATTCCTTGCTACTCTGGAGTCCAGGCTGCTGCCCTTCCACATCCTGCCTTCGCATACGGCTTTCTTCGTACCGTCTCATTTCTTCCTCTCTTCGCTTCTTCTCTTCCTGAAGCAATCAAGAGTCCCCATCATTGGACTTCCAGGCCCGAACTGTCTCCTACCTCACCCCCACTCCCAAAGTTCATCCAAGATCACCTGCAAGAAACGTCAATCTACATCTACATCTACATCTACATCATCAGTATCAAATTTCAATCATCAACATGAGCTCAAAAGCCTCATCCTATCCCCATCCTATCCCCATCCCCAGCCCCGCCCAGCCCCCCCCGGCCCCAACCGGCGCCTCTCGCAGCCGTGCCTTCTCCTCCTCGCGCTGCTTGCGCTTCTCCATGGCCAGGCGTAGCGCCTTTTCGGCGCGGCGCTGGATCTCCTCCTCCCGGCGCATGCGTTTCTCCTCCCACTTCCGCATCTCCTTGGAGGAATGCCATGGGGAATGCCATGGGGAATGATACCCTCTGGTAATTTAACATAGCTATTGAAAATGGCCATTTATAGTGGAATTTCCCATGAAAAAAGGTGATTTTCCATAGTTATGTTAGTTTACCAGAGGGTAGATTATGATAGATTAACGGACACATGATGGGGATGGTGACGGGATGGCGGGCGATGGGATGGGATGGAGTTTTGTTTAAGAATATGCAGAAGATATATGAAGATATGAGAAAAGTGATGCTGGCAGGGCCAGTGGAAGGGTCAGTTCATGGTTCTGAAAGACAGCCTGCAAGCTGTACGTATGAAATTCGATCTTGCCCTGCGTCCTCTTCGTGCTTTCGCCTCCTTTCCTCATCCTGTTTGCGTTTCTTTTCAGCCGCTATCCTCATCTGCTCTTCCACCCAACCTCACATCAACACTGAAATCAGGGTTGATCAAGTGTTCCTGTCCGCCAAGCCAAACTATCAGCACAGCTGTGATATTTTTGTTGGCCCTCAGTGTGTGCTGAGTACTCTGAGAAGCGCACGCTGAAGTTTTTCTTCTCTCTTCATACACTCATCCTGGAAGGAAAATCGTGCTCCACGAAGTGAGAATGTAGAAATAAAGAGCAGGAATACGCAAAGCACTAAGTGAAGTATGTGTGCCAGTCAGTATATATAATATACATATGTCACTTTATCAGTCATACTGACACATTCATTGCCTTCCTGTATTCTATCTTAATGCCAATCTTGCCTGAAATTAGAGCAACGTGAGTGCAACACGGAAGCAATCTTCCAAGTCAATTAAAAACAAAAACGTTGACCGCAGAAGTGCTGCACAACAAGGTGGAGAATTAACAGGGGGTAAGCCAAGTCACTAGTTCACTAGTTCAATCTGCATTTTTCCTTCAACAAGAAGGCACAGCCTCTGTTTAATGAACGCCAGCCAAGTTCGACAGAGCGGAAGAAGGGGCTGACTGAAGCAAGGACTTGACGTGCGACATGTGGACAAGTTGCACGTCGTATGGAAATGATCATCAGCTGTTCAGTGAAAGATTCTGCAGTCGCAGAGCTCGGAAATGGATGGGGATCAATTTGCAGAAACTGCTACAAACGGCATCAAACGGCTTTGAGTCAATGTGTAGCTGTACTTCTCGGTGATTCTGCCGCACTCATTACTTGCACTGTCTTCCGTGCTTGTGCTTTTGTTCGAATATTGACATTGAAATGAGAATAGCATGAGTACAACACGGAAGCCATCTCCCAACACCACGGAGTCACCAGCATGGCATTCACGTCTGCTCTAAAAGTGTCTACAAGACAACTCTCTCCTCCCAAAGCTCTCGCTGGATTTCATTTCTTGTTCTTACCTGGCCAGTCAGGGCAATCAGTGCTCTGAAGAGCATCGACTGACCACTCCCATCCACTGCATCTTTCCTCGAAAGATTGGCTTGTTGTTTTCATTCACAGTGACCCACTCGAAAACATCATGTGGCAGTGTGTCAAAACCTTGTACCCCTGTAGTTCACATCAAAATAGCTGGGATTCATGGATGTTCATCCCACTAAAAATGGTATTTTCATAGGTATTGATCCATACCCATGTCCCACTGCCGCACCTCTTCCCGTCGCATGCGGCTCTCTTCATAACGACGCCTTGGAGCTGCAGAGATCCGCGAAGAAATGCTGAGCTCGGCTAAGTGCGCCGCATCTTTTCCTCCTTCCTCTGTCTTTCCTGCTCGAAATGTGCTGATAGTCCAGTTGGCATCCAAGGATTATATACACAATGTTTTTTTTGTGGTTTATGTTTTCTTTTTGTGGTTTCTTGTTTCTTGTGTTTTCTTGGCATCATCACTGCGGGTACATAAGTCAATGGCAACTTGGTCTTCATTATCTTCACTTCACCCAGCTGTTTGCGGCTGCAAGGCCTCTTCGCGCTTCCTTTCGGCCTCCGCGCGCTCTTGTGCTTTGCGTTGTCTTTCTTCCTGCAAAGATGATCTGAGATGATCCGATGTAGTCGCCTCTGGTAATTTGCTACTTTTTGCTATTGAAAATGGCCATTGAAATAGTGGATTTTCCCAATGAAAATGGTGATTTTCCATAGTTATGTTAAATTACCAGAGGGTAGCCTCTTCTTTTTGTAGTCGTTCTTCTTCTGCCTTCCTTCGCTTCTCTTCACGACGTTGTCGTTCCTTGCAGCCCCAGTAAAAAGGGGACGTTGCTGCGACTTTGGTTGTTTGAACTTTCGACTTCCCCAACAGTGACACAATGTCATACCTGTTCAATAGTGGCACTTGAATTTCTGTCGATTCCCTTCAGGTCTTTTTGGTGTGCTAAAAGATGTCATGGTCATGGTCAGTGTTAAGAGAATTGACCACCTGCAGCTGCAAGTCAACCAGCATCAAATCTTAGGCCTCCTCTCTTTTCATGCGATCTTGCTCAAACAGCCTCGGTAACAAAGACACGGCAAGTAATCTGGAAACAGGGCACGCCCAAATCCACTGGTTAAAAAAAGCATGTTCCCTATTGGCCACACTTTTTTGGTATACCCTACCCTATTTTCAAACACACCCATGTCTGCAACAGGCCCACATACCAATACGCTATGGGTCTGAGTGTTTCAAAAGGTGACTGTTTGCAACGTGGCCTCCGCTTCTCTTCTCTTCGCTGCCGTTCAGCTTCGCGTTCTTGCTGTTCCTGTCCAGACTGACTGTGGAAAGAAATCTGCAATGATTTCAGCGCAGCATAGAGATGCAGGAACGCATATATATATAATCAATCGTATATACATGTATGTATATATATATACACATATACATATATACATATGTAGATACATATTATATCTACATTTACAGCTACATGTATATGTACTTTATTTATCTTTATTTACAATCGCCATGCACTTATATCTCATACATATATAACGATACTTTTTTTCATTTTTCTACAACCTATCATATATCAATATATATATAGCCGTGCAAGTACCCTATAATGTGTGTGTGTATCAGATCGACTGGCTTCTGCAAAAGGCGGGGTGGACCACAATTTTCCGCGGACCCACCTTGTGTTGCACCTAAACTCTTTCCAAGCGAAGGCTCGCTTTTCCATGTGCGCAAATCGTTGCTCAAGTACAATGTGTGTATGTGTATATATTTATATATACATATGTAATTATGATTAATTATGATTAATTATGATTAATTATGATTAATTATGATTAATTATGATTAATTATGATTAATTATGATTAATTATGATTAATTATGATTAATTATGATTAATTATGATTAA
>Ga0126342_10004932_pt1 | contig 23059 bp, 23 predicted proteins | sample Cyp1metagenome_FD_92528 | JGI IMG/M metagenome (GOLD analysis project Ga0126342, IMG submission 92528) | Coral microbial communities from Lord Howe Island, Old Settlement Bay, Australia - Cyphastrea 1 metagenome | ecosystem: Host-associated > Invertebrates > Cnidaria > Coral ...
CACCATGTTTCATGGGAAAATCAACTATTTCCATTGGAACATCACCATGTTTCATGGGAAAATCAACTATTTCCATTGGAACATCACCATGTTTCATGGGAAAATCAACTATTTCCATTGGAAAATCACCATGTTTCATGGGAAAATCAACTATTTCCATTGGAACATCACCATGTTTCATGGGAAAATCAACTATTTCTATGGCCATGTTCCATAGCTATGTTTGACATAACCAGGCCGGGTATCCACACAGTTTTTACAGTGAAGCAAGCCACTCAGTGCATAGTGTGCCCTCCAGGCCAAAATTCCTTGAAACCAACCCATCCACCCCTGAGGGGTGCTCCCAACGCCTCGGAACCAAGGGGAAAAATAGGGTAAATGTAAAGATAGAATGACCAAATTTCCCGAAAAGTTGCCATTTACCTATACTGCTTGTTTAATAGATTCTCAGCTCATGGTCAAGTAAATGGGGTGTCAAACGCAGCCAGTGCTCATTCATTTGATGCTTAAAATCTATGTATCTCGATTGATTAATGTCCCCATCAATATCCCCATTGATATCCCAGTAATATTCAGATGTCTTTTAGAAAACACAGAATATCTATATTTTTTCCGGAAAACCAACAACTCACACTTATATACCCCCAAAAGGTGTATAATTATACCCCTAAATCCCCTTAGATTTCCACTATATCCCAATCAAAAAAATCCACTACTTCATAATTACATTCCGACTGAATCGGTTTAAATGGTGAAAATCCCATATCCCCCCAAATACTCCTATGTTATCCCTTATTTCATGTGATTTCTGAGCCATTTTTGATTTGAAATCCCACTATATTCCTACTCCCCATTCCCTACATTTCCCTAGTATATTCACCCTAAAATCCCACCAAATCCCGATCTTCCCTTAGAATCCCCTTCAAACATCTTCAAACTGCATCCAAGCCACGTACTTCACGCGGCTACAGATGTCCGCCACCGGGCTGTTCCCTCGCTCCAAGCAAGGAATCCGCAGCATGACGTAGTTCGAGACGCAGGCCACGGCACCCTCGGCCTCACCCAGCCTGGCAGGATCCGGGAAAATCCCAGTTTTTTGGGGATGTTTTTGGGGGGAAATCCCTTGGAATTTATGAAAAATCCTTGGATTTGTTTGGGTTTTAAATAGAACTGGGATGTGTTTTGAGTTTTTTGGATCCAGGGGCAATCCTGAGAATCATCCAGCCCCTTTTTCGCACAAGTCGCCCTTGGGGTCCCCAAAATGTCTCGCCTGCCGTTATGCACGATCATCAACTTCAACATCTCTTCATCAGGCATCAACCTTGCAACATAGCAGCTGCCGGTGTCAGGAGGCTGAATTATCTTCTTTGTTCTTGCAGGCCAAATGAAGATGGACATGGTGATGCCAATGATGAAAGTTGATTTTTGTTCAATCAACCCTTCACTTCTTTACCCTTTCTCAGGCGCATTCAGGGTCGTTTGAGTCACGAAAATCAGTAGGGCTCAAAAGCGAGTTTTCACAAAAGGATCGAGCTAAATTCGATTGGACTGAAGGCCCGAAGGGCTACAGGTTGCAAGACACAAACGCCTTGGATTTCTTTCGAAAGAGAAAGATCGCCAGGCCCGAAACGAATGTTGGTGCACGTTTGGTGTATCTTCATGGAGTACAAGACATGGCTATGTGTCAAAACATGGTACCTGATGGCTGGGTGTTCATCCCTGCAAATGGAAGATGGGTAGGTATGTTTCCCCATGGCCATTTTTTCTAGGTCAAATTTTCATTTCTCAAATAATTCCTGGTAAAATCATCATGTTCAATCATGTTAGTGCTAAACCAGCATAGAGGCTCGAAAATAGGGTGCCCGCAAAAAAATACCATGGTTACCATCTGGTTATTTAACATGGCCATGGAAAATCACCATGTTTAATAGGTAAACCATCTATAAATGGGCCATGTTCCATGGCTACGTTAAATAACCAGAGGGTAATTCTCATTTTCCCCACAAAAAATGACCCCATTTCCCGGCGAAGTCACCATCACCTTCTTTCTGCCAGAGCACCGCAGCATGGCGCAGCTCATGCAAGAGATCCAGGCAATCTCCTGGCGCTGGGGATTGCACCGTGCAATAGAAGGGCTGTGGAAGATGAGGTTCCACTCAAAAATCACTATGTTCAGGGTCTATGTTAATTTACTGGAGTGTAACTGTTGCTTTGGTTGTCCTTTTCTATAGCATATGAACGACATGATCCCACAATGAGAACATGTGAAGCTCCATCGGAACCAAAAATGGTTGTTGCTCACTCCCTTTTGGTTGCTTATTCACTGAAATGTATGTGGCTTCATTCAAGTGACATTAATTTAATCATGCAGTTGCCCCTTACAATTCCCATCATTCCAACGAGGTCGCAGTGAGGTCGTTATGCCCACATCTCATCTTCATATTTCCTTTGCAGTGCCATAAGTGATGTATCGACATTATCTTATAGTTGAATAGTTAAAAGTAAAACGGTGGTTACATCTTTAGTTATATCATATATTATATCATCGTGTATATATATATATATGCTATGCCTTTTCATCTTCATATGTCATACATTTCCGCAGCTCCCACCATGTCTCATCATGTTTCGTTCATCCTCGCTACAAGCCATTCGTCGCCCTGCAGCACGGACCAGGTCGCAGATCTTCATGGTGAAGTCTATGCCCACCTTTTTGTTGGCCCGGTACGTGTGGGCGTCGTCTTCTCTAAATGATCTAAATGTGTCTACCCTCTGGTAAACATACAAAAAACTATGGAAAATCACCATTTTTAATGGGTAAATCCACTATAAATGGCCATTTTCAATAGCTATGTTAAATTACCAGAGGGTACAGTACACCAAATGGTGGATCTGAATGGTGCAAAAACACCATCAAAAAACATGACATGAGTGAGAATGTGCTAGAATATCTAGTGCGAAACTACCGCTGAACTGGGGCTGACGTTGGAAGAAGCAACTTCACTGCATATGACGCTGCTTCTTAATGACATGTCAGAGGCACAAACCTGAATTCTAGTATGTCCTACTCTCCTCCAAAATGTCTGGCAAAGAATTTAGGACCCATGGCGCTGTGATTCCCTATTTGGGTTGAAAAAACCTGAAATGTCGGCTTTGAAATGGGGATGATTCACCGTATTGACCCTCACAAGAGTGGTTGGATTGGTCACATGCTAAGATCGTTATCATTTCCCTAGCTGGAGATCGAATCTCACCAACAAAACTGGGGGAGTACATTCCACTGATGGAGGTGTTCTTTTAACCACGGAACATCTGGCGAAAAAATCTGGGGGTTTCCTCCCAAATTTTGGCCGTGGAGATGGCGTGGTAAAGTCAAAGTTCAACAAAATAAATGTGATATAAATGTGATAGAAATGTGGTATTAATATAGTATAAATGTGATATGAATGTGGTATAAATGTGATATAACCGTGGTATAAATGTGGTATAAATGCGGTATAAATGTGGTAAACTTGCACAAATGTTGGCGTCCCATCATTTCTCTGTATAGCTAGGCTAATTCTGCACCTAGACGTCCTTGCTTCTGTCTACATCTGATAAAAGTGTGGTAAATCTATGTAAATCTGGAAAACTCAGAAGAAGAAGTTCCACATCTCTCGCTACCCAGACTGAGCATTCCAACGCTGTGGCCCCACTTGTGGTTGTACATGTCGTTGACGATGTCAAAGAGATACCTTTGGTTCCCAAAGTTGACCACAGTCAGAAATTGAGACACCGGTAGAAAACCATGGACATGGATATGAAATATCTAATATATGTCGCCAAAATTGGATTGTCATATATGTAATAGAAATGATCAGGTTGTGGTTCAGTTGGTGATTTTTGAACACCAAAATCGCTTTCAAAGGTCCTCTGGGAACACCTACTTGGGAAGATCTACTACATCAGTATCCAACACACAGGTTCAAAACTAAGGATCGCGCCCGTGTTTCTCCTTAAACAGACCCTTTGACAGTTGATGTCTTTGCAACTCAAAATGGGTTTTAAGTCCTAAGAATGTTTCGACAATTTGAAATGACCCTTGTTTGCATTTGTTGGTTCCATGTGAAAATTCATCGCATATGAAAGGTGTTCTATAAAAAAAAATTGGGGGTAACCCAAAAAACAACACAAAAGGGTTGACTTGATGAGTTCCATCATTGTACCTACTTCAATACTTTCTTGTTTTGTTGCTTGGTTATTTTTCAAGTTATATTGATTACTATTGATGACCCTATTTTATGATATAGGTTATTTTTGCGACTCTTGGCTGTATACCCATGTCATATCCACATGTTTCTCCCATTTCGTATGGCTAAACAACCCACATTTTTCCTGGTCGTTTCACCCATCGCCCAAGCGGCACATCGACTTGACCCTCGCGACCCGGAAGGCCCTCCAGATATCGCCACAAGCGTTGCTCCTGCACCGAAAGCACTGGATGTTCTTCGCCTCGGAAGAAGTGAGCAGATTGAGCAGTGTTGGTTTATCCCTCTATCATTATCATTCCATGAAATACTGGTTGGTTAAGAACGGGATTTCCCGTTCTTGGATTATTAGAGTCCCCAATACATAAACGGTAGTATAATCCCCGAACTAATCATCAACCAACAGGGGTTTTGAACACTGCTCAAGTGTTTTTTGCAGCGTGGCTTGGGAAGTACGGCGGGGTGGCTCATCTCGTTGATGACGCTCTGGTAATGACTAACAGTTTGCTAGTGAAGCCATGGCACATAGAAATAGTTGATTTACCTATTGAAGATGGTGATTTTCCATACCTAACTCTTAGTTTACCAGGGGGTATCCAGTAACCAGACAATATTAACCCATGGTCTTTGTTATTCCTATCAACTTGTGGTGAAATCCCATGAAATCATGTTTTTTAACCCATATCATGTCTGATCGTGGATACAAAACGATGAGAAATAAAAGTTACCAACCTCATTACTAAAAGAACTAGTTATTATCTGTCATTCACTAATTGTGATCAACTATCAACTATTGCTAACTTGTGTTCACCGTTGTTCTATAGCAGATCATAATCGTTACAGACTAATGACCATAACTAAAACTATATATATATATGATTTGTAACTATGAAGGGTTATATATCTATAGTGGTATCTATACGTGTAATTAACCATGTTAATTATTGATACTATTGATTTTAGCAAACAATTGCCATTAGTTTTTGGTTTACTACTGTCATGCTATACTTGTCATAATTGTAATATCTATAGTTAACTATGACTAATTAAACTATAGATACTGTATCTATAGTTAACTATGACTGGTTATCACTGTAGATATTATAGTGGTTATAGTTATAGTTAGCATTAACCATGTATATATGCACACAGTACATTCACTGTTATTATTGATTGGGAAGTATAGTGGAGGACTGGAAGATCCAATTCATTGATTGTAATATTATAATTACTAACCACTCAATATGAACCATTAGAGTTATAGTTATCATTAACCATATATATATATACATACAGATTGATCAATATATTAACTACTGATTCTGAACCACTAATAGTTAATATACAGTTGATATTACTGTTCGACCATTACTGTTCAACCTATATATTTCATATTAATTATCATTAACTATTTATATGTGATATATATATATATATATTAATAATATCAACTATTGAGTCTGAACCCCTGTTAACCCATTATATATATATGTCATTAACTACCCTCTGGTAATTTAACATAACTATTGAACATACCACATTTATAGTGAATTTTCCCATGAAAAATGGTGATTTTCGATAGCTATGTTAAATTACCAGAGGGTATATTATATAGTTGATTAACCCAGCAGATTGTTTGATCCAAGGCACCGCTGGGCATCTCCCCTCGCTCCAGCACGGCATACGCCTCGCTCAGCGCTGTCACGAAGGCCGCCACCGCGCCGCCGTCGGCGTACCTCGGGCCGCGCGACGGCGATTAGATGGGTGATTTCAACGGCCAAAACAGTGATTCGATGGGGAGTTCAACAACTGGTGTGAAGACATCTATGAATGGCTATGTTCGATATTTTATGATATTTTGATTCACTAACATGGTACCATCTCCACACATAGTGGAAATGATGGGGCCGGTAGTCCAACACGGCAAATGAACTAAGTGTCCAGTTCACCTTCCAACCCCGAACCTGCTGGTAGGTTGATAAGGGTTGCCGATTCGTGGATTAGAATGATTAGAATCCCGCAGTGAACCATTTGGTATATTGTAGCACCAAACGATCAACCGGCGGTTCGGGGCATTATCTTGGTGATGTCTTCAGCCTTGATGAAACCAAACATCATCAAACGTTCGCCCTGTGTTTTGCTCAACGAAAACATAAGACTTCTACCAGTCCCGGGGTCCCGCGCTTTTCAAACAAACGTCGAGGCACTTGTGAGTCACGCTGCAATAAATACATGACGTCACCTCCGAGTTCTTTTCCAAGTGGATCAGACACCTCGGTCGAGGTTTCAGGATCCAAAAACCTGGCGCCTTAGGGTACCAGAAAAAGATCATCAAGTGTCCAATTTCATTGGGGAAACTATCATTAACATAATGAACCATATGGAGCTTTCCTATTTTTTTGGGGCTACCCCCAGTTCTCATCCATTTATAGATGTTCCCTTAGCCAAACCATCCAGCTATTGGGGTGGCCCCATGACTATGGAAACCCCCAGTCATCTTCACCAAGGTTCGCCCCATATTTTTTGCCGCCGAAAATCTCCCGATTTCTTTTTCGGTTATGATGTTCTCAACCACTCTAGCCATAAGAAACGAAGCAATCTGATTTTTGGGTTTCAACTCTATGACTTTTGAAAATGAAATGTCGTAGAGTTGGTTTCTAAAGTTGGAAAAATGGTTTCAACACTTAAATGTTGGTTTCAAACAGTTTCTAGCCCTTTTTAAGCCCATTTTTTTTTCCACTTTTCCATGTTACACTGTTACACCATCAGATGTCTAACATGCAAATTGTTTTCCGACCGATCACAGACGTCCCGCTGTCCCAGCGGCATGTTCAAAGAGGAATCGGACCTCCACCAGGCCCATCCGGATTCATTCATGACTCCTCAGCAACAAGACCAGGACCATGGGAATGTCATGGAAAGAATGAGAAAAAGATGGGAAAATGGTGGGAAAAGTGGAAAAACATTGAACAAAATGGAAAAGAGTGGCAACAAAATAGGATTTTTTAATGATACTGAAACCTTTGGGAATTGATCAAAATCCATCAAAACGGCTGGCGATGGGTTTCAGGGATCAGCTAATGATGAAATGAAACCCTGATGGAAGGTAGTGTCTATTCATTTTGGGATCCCTTCTCAGGCGTATTCAATAAGGAGGAAGAGATTGCAGCACTTTTGAACCATTTGACTTTGGTTACCCCCTGGTAGTCATATTTTCATTTTTTTTGGGAAGTCCAACACTGTATAGATAATGTTCCCATGAAAAAATGCCCATTAGGGGGATTTATCGTGTTTCCCATGGTTTTTCCCATGTTTTTCCCATTTGAACAGCCATTTCCGAGGGGCATTGCCCATTGCCCTTGGGGCCGCCAGCTAGACCCCGCCACGGTGCCATAGACTTCATCTGCCAGATTTTTGGAATCCTTCGAAGTGGTCCTGGGGCAAAAGTAGGGACTTTGACTTTACTATAAATGGCCCATAGGAAAACCATAGGAAAATGGTGGTTTAATGGGATTTAATGGGATTTAATGGGATTTAATAGGATATACCCTCTGGTAATTTAACATAGCTATTGAAAATGGCCATAGAAATAGTTAGTTTTCCCATTAATAGCACGATGGATCTTTCCATAGTTTTTTGTAAACGTTTACCAGAGGGTAGGGGAAAAAACACCAGTGCCGGGGTTCATCATCCAAGATTTGCCATCATTGACAGGATAAAATGTTTTGCAAACCATTTTCCATCATCCAAAATTCGGGAACAAAATGTCTTTCCAAGATTTTATGTCCTGTAAAAATGGGATGATGGAATACCATGGGGGATAGAGGTGTTTTTGTCCCCATGTTCAGAGCCATATTTGTCTTCAACCCCCTTACACTCAAGAAATGCTATGGGTCAAAATTGAGATACTCTCCCGTAAAACTAACATAGATATGTCTAGATATGTCTAGGCGTGGAATTCATGATTTCCCTAACAAATGATCTACAAAAGGTGTTTTTTTCCATAGCCTATCTTAGTTTGCAGAGTAGGAGCCACAAGATCGATTAATCATGTTGACCATCCACCATGGATTCTGTGGTTCCAAGTTCCAAGTTCCAACCTCCTTCCTGGATGATTTCTGCTGCTCTCTTTTGCACTGGCATCCAACTACAAGTGGCTAATTTGATCTTGGACTCTGGAGCTGTCACCACCATGTTTTGCATTGCCCCATGTCACCAGGCTTCCATCTGCCGAAATTGCAGCAAAAGCATCTTCTGTAGCGCAAATCTGCTGAACTTTTGTCAGCTGATCTTGGACTCTGGAGCTGTCACCACCATTGCCTGCAATGCCCCACGTCACAACAGTTCCATCTGCCAAAACCGCAGCAAAAGCACCTTCTGTAGCACAAATCTCCTGAACGTGTATAAGCTGATCTTGGACTTTGGAGCTGTCACCACCATGGCTTGGAGTGCCCCATGTCACCACGCTTCCATCTGCCAAAACAGCAGCAAAAGCAAAGCGTGTGGCAAAAATCTTTTGAACATTCCTCAGCCGATCTTGGACTCTGGAGCTGTTTCCACCACGTTTTGCATCGCCCCATGTCACCACGCTTCCATCTGCCAAAACCGCAGCGAAAGCATAGTTTGTGGCAAAAATCTTCTGAACGTGTCTAAGCTGATCTTGGACTCTGGAGCTGTCACCGCCATTTTCTGCATCGCCCCATGTCACCACAGTTCCATCTGCCAAAACCGCAGCAAAAGCATGGTCTGTTGCACAAATCTGCGGACCATTCCTCAGCTGACTTTGGACTCTGGAGCTGTCACCACCATGGCTTGCAGTGCCCCATGTCACCACGCTTCCATCTGCCAAGACAGCAGCAAAGGCAAAGCCTGTGGCAAGAATCTGCTGAACATTCCTCAGCTGATCTTGGACTTTGGAGCTGTCACCACCATTTTCTGCATCGCCCCATGTCACCACAGTTCCATCTGCCAAAACCGCAGCAAAAGCGAAATCTGTGGCAAAAATCTTCTGAACATTTCTGAGCTGATCTTGGACTCTGGAGCTGTCACCACCATAGATGCCGTCGCCCCATGTCATCACAGCTCCATCTGCCGAAACAGCAGCAAATGCATAGCCTGTGGCACAAATCTGCTGAATGTTGCTGGGCTGATGTCTGATGGCGGTGCTCCTCCCAAAGGAGCCACCACCAAGGGAATGGCCCCATGTGACAGTTCTGTTGCCTCCAACACAGCCCATAGCAAACGCCATCCGAGTTGCAGCTATCGTTGGCTGCAGTGCAACAGCAGCAAGGCTGTCTCCATCTTGAAAATTAGAAAGTGAAAGAGAGTCTGTTGGATCTAAAAGACGCCCATCAGGCGCAGCAAGCCTCAGGAAACGCTGCCCGAAACACCTTTGCGCCGCTACTTTCACGTCAGCAATGGTGCCGTATTGCGAAACCGCGACAATTTCACTCCGTCCACTTGGCAAGGAGATCTCAAGTCTGATAAAACTGTCAGTCATCTTGTTCTTCGGCCTGCTTTCCATGGCGGCATGGCGGTGTAACTCGTGGAGATTCTATGGTGAAACATCAGTGTGATGAAGATGTCTTCCTGTGATTCAATGGTTTTTTTTTTGTTGGCAAAATCTTAACCAGACACAACGGCTGGTCTTTACATGTCTTTACCATCAAATTGATTGGGGGCAAGGGGATTGAACCAGCAAAAGATGGGGGTAAAATGTGGTAAATCCAAGATGATTCACAGGGCTTCACATTCCGAATGTCAGCGCTTCACATCATCCCTGTTGATGACCAGACCACCACGTCTGCGATGAGGATGTCAAGGAGGACCAGTCTACAACATGTCTAATAACATGTGAGGAACGGGAAATCATGTGAAAATGGGGAAAATGATACTCAAAGAACAACATGTGAGGAACGGGAAATCGTGCTCCGTTCTCCATTCTTGGACATACCCAAGAATGGATTGACGATGAACAGAAACGTGTACCTACAACTAGTCTTGCAAAAATCATCAAAAATCCCCCTGCCGCATATCCATTCACACATTTCAGCACTAAGATGTTGTAAGGCGTGTAAGGTACCATGCCCCACTTACTCAGCTTGCACTAGGTAAAACCCTCCTTGAACACCTTGGGTGAAAGTACACTGTCGCCAACAACGCCAACAAGCATCTTTGCCAACTTGGGAATCTTGAAGGCATTTGCAGATCGAATAAACGTGCGCGGCCAGCAGAGGTAAATGGCTCCCTTAGTGGATCACTGAGCTTCAGCTTGGTTCGCAAAAAAAAACTGCATGATGTCGACCAAGAGAGCCTGGTTCATCTCCGATCCCATGGTATAAAATGCAACGGATGGTTAGATTCAACGGCAACCCACAAAAGGGGCTTTCCAGTCCAAAAACTGCTCAAATCCCAGGACTTCATGTGCTTGCGCACTTCATGGATCTCCCCATATGTTGAAACACTGAAATCAAAATTAAGCGCACTAATCATCAACCACCATTTATCAGTTATATCCACTAAACAATTGATATCTACCAACATTTATCAGTTATATCCACTATTTTTATCTATGTTTGATGGTTAAAAGCACGGTTGAATCATCAACCAACGCCCAGGGATATGGCTTGAAACTGAGCTTCTGCCACCGCTCTTCGCACCTGATCAGAGGTGGTCAAGTTGTGACTTTTCACCATAATTCAATGGGGATTCAATGGGGATTACATGTAAAGGAGCCTGGCATTAATATAACATGGGATATCTCTATCTATCTATCTATCTATCTATCTATCTATGTATCTATCTATCTATCTATCTATCTATCTATCTATATATATATACACATACATACATATCTTATATATACATATATAATTTATATACACTGTATAACCAACGACATCCCATTGATCCCTGGCCAATCCAGACACGTTTGTGGTGGGTTGCACTCCAACCCTGACAATGAGCGTCATGGAGGTTGTCTTGACGATGTGATGCGCTGAGACTAATGGATTTTCTTTGGGACATCTGTTTTTCTTCAGTGATCACGATTTCCTCATGAGGCAATTTTCCCACCAAACAAATGAGTTGCAACCCTTAAAATGGAAATATACAAACTGATGCGTGTGAACATTTGGCATATGTCAAGCTATCGATTGGCCTGTATCCCCCATTTGGTGTTTTTCATCTTGTTGACTCACAATATTTCATGATTAATTATCCTCACTTTTGGTGCATTTCTTGGATGTTCCAATTGTTGGTTGCATCCAAGTTCTTGGACTGGACTCAGGTCTGATTATGGCTTTGTCAATGGTGGACCTCCAAAATGCTTATGTCGGTTATATTTGAATATAACAATAGTAATAAACCATTCAATATTGGGGTACCCAATTATACGACTAGGCCATATGTTTTTTCACCGAATGATGTCAGATCCCAAAGTTTTATAAGTCTAAGCCATTCATAAGAGGGGATGGGTCAAAACCCTGGCACCTAGTGAACCCCAAAATAGCTGGTAAATGGATGTTCATCCCACTAAAAATGGTATCTATAGGTATTGACCCATACCCAAGACTCAACCAGTTGATCGTTTTTGAGCTGAGATTTTTCATGGCTGAAACGGCCGATGGCCGCCATGGCCTTCGGCCATTGCTCCAAGAAGTTCAGCTCATTCAGCAACGACCAGCTGGCAGCCACCTGTGCGAGTCTACAAGGTGAAGTTGGTGGTGAATTCTGGGGTCATATTTTATATATATCCAATATATATATATCCAATATATATATATATGTATATATGTATATTATATATATACTTGGCGAGAACACAATCATTGACCGCTGAAGCTCAAGAATTCACCACCAAATATACACCATCAACCTGTGTCATAGTGATGCTGACCTCAACATTTAACTCTTAACTTTGAGTAATCCGCAAGTTAGTATAAATAGCCACTAGCACTCACTATTAGTCACGACAAAAACATATGAGTCTGTCTGAAAAAATGCGGCCCCAAAAAGCTGAATTATGTATTGATCGTTCCTTCCAATCAGATTGCCATACCTTCATACCTTGGGAGCAAAAGCGCCTTTTTTTGGAGAAGGACATCTGGAAGGATTTCAACTTCCAGGGCAAACTCTACACCTCCGCAACTGGGTCCCCCCTGCCGTGGTCGAGAAGCCACTGTTGCGGGAGCCCAGAAGTAAGTCGGTGCTGTCCTGAAACGAGCCACACCTAAGGGTTGGGATATGCACAACTTTATTGAATAATTAATGTCAACCCCGGATACTCCCAAGTAGTGGATACTCTAGTGCTTAATTGGTACCCCCCTAATTAAACAGCCTGGAAGATTATTTATCCAGGGTTGACATGATTTTTTTTAAGGGAATAGAGGTCAGCAACTACGGTGGTTGGTGAACTGGGGTTGCTTAACTGGGAATAGCGAAACTCTCGCCAAAACAAATGAAATTAAAAAAATGGCTACGATGAAAAAGCGTGAAGTAAGAATGGAAATGTTGCCAAACAGTTGATGGTTTCACCAGCAAAAAGCATGAACCACAAACTGCTGGGATTTCAATCAATTCAAGCCACCAATATCCGCTTTCACAGTCCAATATGGCCATATATATATACATTAAATATATATATAGCCAACAAATTGCATTGTTTCCTGTGTCAGTCTTGACCCTAACTGCGCACCAAGGGTCGTCTGGAGGGACACATGCACGCCTCGGTGTTGTCGATCCGAGAGCTTGATCAAAACGGACGACGTTTTGTCGAAGCCATGGTGAATACGAAACGTTCATAGTAAACCACTGGTGACACCATGGTAAAACCATGGTCAAACCATATCTTTCTTGGTAAAACCATGGAAAAACCATGGTAAAACCATGGTTTTCAGCTTCAGTAACTGTACGAATCTTTCAGAACCGTGGGGTTTCCAGATTCATGCCACGTTTGAGTACCTTCATTCATCAACGAGGTCCCTTTGCGTCCCTTTCCAGGTGAGACGTGACGAATCCGAGATCAGATTAAGTAATTGGTATATACTGGATATTACTATTATGATTACTATTGTTATTACTATTACTATCATTCTGAATCATTCTTACTATTATTATTACTATTATTATTACTATTATTATTACTATTATTATTACTATTATTATTACTATTGTTATTACTATTATTATTACTATTATTATTATTATTACTATTATTATTACTATTGCTATTGCTATTACAGTTGATTCACTACATAAGCCCATAAAATGGGACGATGCACCCCACTAACCATCACCCTTGACCAAGGAGCAGCATGGGTTGCTGTTGGATGACCAAATCCACAGCCCGTTGTAAACGCTCTTCGTTCAACGGCGCACCTTGCCATCGCAAAAGCACCTGGCTTTGTTTGGCGCCATTCTCCGCAGCCATGTTACAAGGGGGTAGGCACCAAGAAAAATGAAGGGATCAAACAAAATGGATCCAAAAAACATAGATATGTTTTGTCTTTTAGCTGAGCTGGAAAATAAAATGCGTGGGTATCCCTTATCTCTTGGAAATCGTTTTTTGGTGCAGAAATGTTCTCCGCGGACTAAAACACTTTGGGCTGGCCATCCCTGCAAACGTTTGTCCAAAGATGGAGAATGATGAGAATGGGCCCTCAGGATATGGACATGCTGGAAAAATGCTTGTCGCATGAGATTTTGGAGTTGCCCTTGTGAATTGATGCCTGGTTTTTCCATGGCGCCCCGATAAAAGGACTTCGCTTGGTGAAATTCAAGGGATTCATCCTCTGACGTTGGCCAGCTTCGATTCCCCCTGTCCAAGAAAAACGCTTGAGTTGCTATAGTCGGTGGATGAGGTCGATATCAATGAGCATGCAATAATAATAATGATAATAATAATAATAATAATGATAATAATAATAATAATGATCTCTCAATATATCCCTGTATACAAAATTATATCCAATACCAACTGGTAATCAAACATGGCAATGCAAAAAAAAAAAAAACTTTTATAGACGAATTACCCAGCTAGAAACCTCCATTTATACATAAATATATTATACTTATACAGGATTTCCCAGCCAGCAGTGTTTGGATTACGGAAGGTACATCCCACAAAAACCTGGGTTTCCAGTATTGATGCTCCATGTCACCATGTATGATCATATATCATCATCTATAAATGGGCCATGGCTTTACCATAGCTATTTAACAAATTACCAAAGGGTATATCCCTATGAAATCCCATTCTAGATTCTATATGCATGAATGTCATTGATTCACATCAAATTCCCATTTACAGAGGATTTTCCCATGATACCCTCTGGTCATTTAACATAGCCGTGGAACATGGCCCATTTATAGATGATTTACATATTGAACATTGTGATTTTCCAGTTCGCAATGTTAAATAACCAGAGGGTATCCCTATGATATCTCATTCTATATCCATGAAATGTCATGAAAAATCATGTTTGTTAATCCCCATTTATCGGTGATTTTCCCATTGATACCCCTATTCAACGGATTGGTTCAAGGGAAAATCCTAACCGGAAACCATTTTCCAGTGAAAGATGGGGGTTCCTTTGAATTTTCCCTAAACCAATCCATTGAACTATAATATTGGATTTATCTGGGTAAATTATAATATTTCACTAACCTGAATTAAGGCCATTTGGGGAAGATTTCCCTTACTAACCATGATTTCCAGGTTTCGGTCGTAGTGAGGTCGTGATGAAATTTACCCAGATTCAAAAACCACCATTCACATCACTGGCCCATCTATAGGTGATTTACCTATGATTTACCTATTAGTCAGAGGGTATCCCATGAATTTCCATGGTAGCCCTATGTTAAATCCCCAATTTTGCTGCTTCACCCCGGCTTTTCTGAAAAATCGTCTCGCCGAGGTGCATCCACTTGACAGTCCCAGGGCGCGTTCGTCGCCCCTTCTCGATGGGTCCTTGCGAGACGTGGCAATGGTGAAATGATGGGGATATGATGGGGATATACTGGGGATATATTGGATATACTGGGGATATATTGGATATACTGGGGATATATTGGAGATATATATATATATATACATATAAAGAATTATAAAGATAACTAAAAACTATAATGCGGATACAAGTGGGATAAAGATATAGTTGGGATGTGATAAGGACATAAGTGGGATACAACCTCCCATAAATTAACACTGATATGGCAATCCTATGACCCATGGTTTCCTTACAAAATGATCTACAAATGGTGGAGTTTTCCTTTAAAAAATGAGCATTTTCCTGGGACAATCCCATCGTACCACATGATGAATCACCCTGAGTATGATCCCCTACACCTGGGATATAGTTGGATATAAGCCCATTGGTTATTGTTATATGGATACAGAGTTAATCCCATCGATCCTGCTAGGCACTCCCAAGAAATGGGACCCAAAAGTGAAGAATTTTCATTCCACCAGGTTTTCATTTGCAGGCTACTCATTTTTTTTGGAAATGGGCATTCTATCTCTAAATGAATTGATAGCCAATGGCGTGAAATGATCAACGATTCGACTCCATTTAGGGGTGTCGCAAATTTAACCAAAGATTCCATGTTTTAGACAAACATGTTCCCCATAATGTGGCTAAGGGTCATGTCACCCTGCAAAGCACAGAGCCACAGATCAGTCACTGGTCATACTCCCATCCCCAGATCATATCAGGTATACCTTTCGGTAGTCAAACATGGTACTTGGAATGCCTATAAATGAAAGTGCTAGTGGCAAAATCATCCATGGAGGATTGTCCATTGCCATTTTTGATTGCCGGTACCCCCAATGTTTGGAGCCCAAGACATAGATCCGAGACATTGCACAAGGCTGTCGTCTGGGTGCTATTTTTTGATCATGGGAAATCCATGACGACACCTCCCCACCCAAATAGGTGGCCGAAGAAAGGTAGGGGTCTTTATGAAATCCCGATGAACCCATGTTTTTTTCTGAAAATAAGGTGCCCGCCCCAAATTGGATGGTTTACAATTAATTAATAAAAATGATCATCATCAATGAAACACAATCATTGAATCATCATCATTGCATCATCATCTTTGAGTCAACATCATTGAATCATCATCATTGAAACATCATCACCGAATCATCAAGATTGAATCATCATCATCATCATCATCATCATCATCATCACCTGCATGTGGTGGGCTTCATAAACCCTATCAAGGCTATAGTTATAAGATGTTGTGTGCGTATCATAAACCATCATGAAATGGGAACTATGTGGCCCCCAAAATGCCGTGGTGCTACATCCTGCCATATCCACACCCGCTAAAAACAAAAACAAAGGGAGTCTCCTCAGGCCACCGGTGAGGAACTCCATCAAGCGATCAGTTCCCCGGTTCCTCAGTTCGGAGTCACCTTCAACAGCTTCCACATTGTTTTGGAACCCTTGGCTGCTCCAACGAATCTCAATCCGTCCGCATGTTACATGTGCAGTGGAATCTCTTGGATCAATTCACTGCCTTCAGAGCCAAGCTTCTCTCCAGCGCTGTTGTTAGCACCTGCGTCCTGCAAGCTGGGTGCACGAAAAGTTTCAGGAGAGCTGCATTGAGCATCCGAAAAGCACTACAAAGAGGAAAGTTTCCACCAATTTCAAGTTTGGGGGAAGTGGCAGTTTCTAAACCGAAACAAAATTTGATCGGACCTTGAAAAAGTGTGAGCCCCATGTATTTTAAAGGTGTTCCTTGCCTGAGCGTGATGTAGTATGGAAATCGTGAATGGTCTTGCCCCATATGTTTTTCTTTCATTTGTATGTGACAGTCTGTTCTTCTACTATGTGTGTAGGAAAGGGTGCCAAAGAAGAGATGAACACAAAGTATCACAAAAAAAGAAATGCTGATTAAAATCGGCGCTCACAGCCCTGCTTTCAGTAAATTTTAGGGTTCTGAACCTTGACACAACCCCATACATCCCTTGATACATCCCAGTTAAATTCAGGGCTGATACTTGTAACCATTTGTAACCCAATATGGGTGTGAAAGCAAGTTGCCTTATTCCGCCTGGTTCATCATCATTCTCCCCATTCAAAAAAAATCAAAGAGCAATTTTGCGGTATACCATGGTCAATGGTGACTTGAAAACAAATACCATGCCATGTTTTTCCCATGGGGTACACACAACCACTTCTGGATAGACCAACCACTTCTGGTTAATCAAACCCATTTTCTGCATTGGAATATCCTAATGGATATGCTACCAATGCCAATTCTGGATATTTATTTGGCTACAATTTCTCCCCATTTCTGGATCAACCCAATCAACTCGCCACTTAGCTAAGCCCCAGCTCCCAGCAGATCTCCGTCCTCCGGCTGTGCCACCTGCGGTGGGGAAATCCATGGATTACAAAGGTGTTTTGACTGGAACCCATGTTTTTCTTTGAAACCCAAATGTAGAAGAAAATGATGAAAATGATGAAAATGATGAAAACTAGACGACGGATGGCCCGAGAGCATAGAGGAGCAAGTTACTCAGGAGCGTAAGTATTTACACACTGTAAAAAAGTACGTGAGAAGTACGTTATAAGCAGAAGACAGGCAATGATAACGATGGAAAATGTATCAGCTGATCGTCAGAAAGATGAAAGAGGCAAGATGTTAAGATGAAAGCTGAAGAGACGCGTTGAAGCATTTGTACTGATACAGAACGAAAGAGAGAAGACAAACATTACAAGGAAAAGGCTGTTTAGAGATTACAGAAGGCCTTCCCAAATTGTCTTCGTGTATGGGCCCGTGATTTCTTTATCCAAAGCAAGGTGCTCCTCCAGTGTTTGTGGCGGAGGGGCTCTGGCTGGTGCAACAGGAAAATTGTGAAAATGATGAATATGATGAAAATGATGAACATGATGAAAATGATGAAAATTGTGAAAATGATGAATATGATGAACATGATGAAAATTACGAAAATTATGAAAATGATGAAAATTATGAAAATTATGAAAATGATGAAAATGATGAACATGATGAAAATTATGAAATGATGAAAATGATGAACATGATGAAAATGATGAAAATTATGAAAATTATGAAAATGATGAAAATGATGAACATGATGAAAATTATGAAAATGATGAATATGACGAAAATGAAAATATAGATTGAAGCGTCCTTAGAATTGTCACTTCAACCAATTCTGGGAGAAAATGAACCAAAAAAATGGAGTGGATGTCCCATATGGATTGGTTAATGTCTGGGTGCTTGTACCTCTCAGAATTGTCAGTCAACCGATCAATGATAGTATTGGTAGGCCGGAAGCGATCCCCCACCCATGTTTCTTGGATCTTTCACAAACTTTTGTTGGCAAAATCAACCTGGGTGTGTCGCTTTGTCTAAAAACAGGGTACCCCCCTATCAAATGTGCTTCATCACTCTATCGTTTATTATTTTCCCCATTGGAATCACAATTTGGAGCTCCCCATTTTCATACAAACCCAAGTATCACAGGTGTCAAATGGAAAACCATGGATAACCATGGTGCCTTTTTATCGCATCCCCACAATGAATGCCAAGTTGTTTCGGGTTGCTGGGTGAACTCCCCATCCCTCGCTGAACGGCGGCAGACCCACGGCCTCCAGCCGCTCTTCGGCCAAGCGAAGGAAGGATCCTTCATCCGCAGCAGCCTGACCGGGGAAGGTGAAGCACATCGCTTCAACGATTTCGACCCACCAAAAATATGACAGATGATATGGTTTCAACCCATGCAATATATATATATGTACATTATATACGGTAGAGTATATACGGTAGAGTATGATGAATAGAATGAATAAGGATGAATATGACTATCATGAATCTGATGAATATGAGCCAGTTGGGGCCTTAATCATCCAGATAGATGATCTGACACCATCCACGATATCCCTGTTGCTGTGAAGCTTGAATGACCTTGCAAGGTGGAACCCCGACTGAGAAGTTGACCCTCAACAGTGGTGGCCATGGTCGGTAAACATCTGAAAGTCCTAAGCTAAGTTCGTGCATCCACCAGCCTCGCGCAGGTCATTGAACTCTAAAGCTTCCAAGCCACCTACCAGGTGCATCAAATGCCGTGGGATGTGATAGGTACATGATCAAAATGATCATGTGGGGCATTGAAAAAAAGGTACCTCAAAATTGGATGATCAGTTTCCCAAGAATTGGGCATCATTGGGGACTTTTTCCCCCCAGGGAGGTCTTCCTTCGCTATCCCTTCTGGAGAGTGTTGAATCTGGCTGCCCAAAACGATGCAGAAAAGTGAACCACCACTGATTTAGGAGGATGCTGCCTTTCTACATCTTCTTGAGGGGTGCTGTAATGCAACTTAGATCTGAAGGTGTTTGAAGTTCTTTGCATTCTGCCGCCCAAAAATCGGCCAACTCACTCGTTCAACACCGTTGTTTTTGAGCATTGCATCCTTTGAACAGACCATGTTTTTGCGGATATTGTGTTCAAAAAGATGCATCGTCGGTTTGGATAACGTTCCCAGTTCAAAAAAAAGGATCGCAAAGAACTATCCTTCCATCCATCTCTCAGACTAAAAGTGAACCATTCCAAATCTGGCCAAATTATGTCGTAATTCACCAACCTGAAATGAATTCAGCCACTTGGGGCTACTTACCCATCATTAACGGCATCCATGGTGCACCAAAAGCCATCACGCACTAAGTCCATCCATTAAGGAGAGTCCTGCATCATGCTTGGTCATATATCATATCCATAATAAACAGATAATATCATCCCATCATTATATACGATATCATCATAATTATATCATGTCATAATATCCATTGTAATGATATATCATTATGGATATGATTCTGATATCCATTATATGATATATTATATCATCCCATCATCAAAAAAACATATCATCCATATCATCCAAGTGCTCTCCCCACGGTGGCCGGTCATCTTTTGTTTCATCGCCATCTGCCGTCGGCGCTCGTAGAGCACCATCGCCACGGCGTGCGGCAGCGGGCCATCCTCCAAGTGCCAGGGCAGGGCGCCCAGCTCCAAAGACTCCTGGGTCGCGGCGTTGCGGCATTGACCTAGGATGACATGGTATGAATGGCATATGTCAATAGATTGGTTTAAGGGAAAATCTGCAGGAAAGCCCCATATTTAATGGGAAAATCTATGGTTTCCTGTAAATTTTCCCTTAAACCAATCCAATCAATATGATTGGGGGAAATATTTCTGGAGACCTGGGATATGACATCTATACGATAGCAAGTGTAATTCCTATCAAGAATGATGATAGGAAAATGATTATAATCAAGACTATTCAATGATGATATGGCATATGGAATAAGCAACAGTAATGGGACAAAATCATGGGATATGAATGGCATAGTGGAGCTATGCAAGACTGACATGTCACTGAGAATAATCGATAATAATGGGTTGGTGGCATCCAGGTCTAAAAATTGCTTTCATACCACCAATACTGGTGAGTAATGGTCAATTGTTGCCATAATCAATGGGTGAGCACAATGGTTTTCATAATCGTTGTTGTGGATTAATTATCTATTATTAATGGTTAAACTATATAATAATTTGGGACTGTAAATGGGACTACAACCGGTCAATAATGATTAACAAGTGTGAATTATTGATAACAATAAAGAATGAGACATTAATGGCAAATTAACTGCCATATTACGTATTGTCCGTGTAATATGGTGAAAAGATCACCATGAATCATGAAAGATACCCTTCGTCAATCAAACATGGTTGGCTTGGAAATCCCAAGAATCAATGTAGGTTTTAATGGGAAAAATCATAGAACCAAATAGAGGAGATTCCAGCAAGCCATGTTTGATTGCTGGAAGCTATGGCCATCAAACAGTGGGGAAACTGAGGTATTGTCCCATCAATTCTTGGGGTGCCACTAGCCTATTTTCAGACAAACCCAAAGATTAATAGAGCCTCTACTAAATCCTGTGTCTAGCGGATTTAAATAAAACTACACATATATTTTGGGGGAAGGGGAGAAAACAATGATGCCCCAAACATACTCCATATCTTGACTATCACGTTGAAAAAACTATAGAAAGCATGGAAAAGTGGGCTATCAACTGGTGATAGTTGACGTATATGTTGGAACATATGTGAGACCCTACTACTAATTGGAGGTCAACCAACTACATTACGACCAGATGAATCCTTTCATACTGTGCTCAAAAGCCTTATATAATCCACCCCTATTCATAGTCCCTGGTTGATTCATAGGGGGATACCCCAAAGAAATTACCATAAACCCAAAACCCCAAAAGTCTGCATCATTTATTGGCACGTGGAATCTGGTCCTTGATCAAATTTGCAGGAATATAGGGATTTGGTTCACCCCATTGATATCTGAATATAATATATGTTGTTGGCTAAAAAATAATGTGTCATTCCCTGTGTTTGTTGGTTCAACATTTTTTTGCCAGCCTTACCCCCATCAACACATCGTGAACACGCATAAACTCTTGCAGAATTTAAACATAATCTCAGAAGGCGTCATCGAATTTCATCACAACATCATCTTTTCGTTTCAGTCCTGAAACTCTGGCGGAATCTAAGAAACTATCAGAAAATGCCATAAAATGTGCACCTTATGAATATGTGTATATATATGTATATATATATGTAGGTACATATGATTTTTCCTTGGCCCTAGCACAGTCTCGGTATACCCTAAGCCATCATAGATGTAGATACATAGGGTCATACAGAACTATACAATAATAATATATATATATACATAGCCTTCACTATCAATTACCACCAGAACCACCGTCTCTTTAGTGGGGGTGTCATACCTATTGTTTTTTTGGAGGTCATGTCTAAATTACTAGTACTTGGGAAAATTGTGATCATCAGTGTTTGAAGTTGAAAGTCCCATGAATTGGGCAAAGTTATAGCCCTAATTTTCATGAGCCATCACGTATGTCATACCATATTCCACTTTTAAATCCTTTTACAGTCAATGAAACCCAACAACAACTCTATAGTAAAAGTATCCCATGATTTCATTCCAAAATGTTACTCTTGGTGAACTTCTCCCGAGACTTCTCCCATCCCATCCTCCCATCCCCCCGCCTCCGCGTTCCCCGCCACCAACGCGAAGGCCTCGGCCGTCAGGTCGCAGCGCCGCCACGGCGCCGCGCCGGCGCCGAAGCCCAGCCGCGCGTAGCCGCGGGAGGCGAGGTGACGCAGCACCTCTGAGAGCGTCACCTGCGGTGAAATCCTGGGGGATTTCAAGCCATCTATGGTAAATCATGGAAAATCTCACCATTAGTTGTGGAAACATGGTGGAAAAATCGTGGAAAATCTCCAAATCTCTCCATTTTAGATATAAGTGGGAAAAAAGAATCCATTAGTTGCCATCTATATAATGGTTTTAAAGGTAGCTTTAGTTTTGGACAAAGACAAATATGTCCACCATCAGTTCATTCATCACTTTGTCAGTCTCTTTGAAAGGGCGCCTGAAAATTGGGTACCCCAAAATACCATGGTTTATCCAAATGTTCTCTATCAAAACCGTCATAAAATAAAGTATCCCTCATTTCCAGACAAACCCAAGTATAATTTTACTGGTTCATACAGGTTGTATGTATATGTATGTATATATATATGTGTACACATATATATATATACATATGTACATACATATATATATATATATGTATGTGTGTGTGTCCCATTACACCCCCATGATGATTGGTTTTGTATCATGGGAATTCAACCAACTCTCCCTTGTTAAGGGCAAATCTTAACCACCAACCACAAATAAA
>Ga0126342_10004933_pt1 | contig 23059 bp, 18 predicted proteins | sample Cyp1metagenome_FD_92528 | JGI IMG/M metagenome (GOLD analysis project Ga0126342, IMG submission 92528) | Coral microbial communities from Lord Howe Island, Old Settlement Bay, Australia - Cyphastrea 1 metagenome | ecosystem: Host-associated > Invertebrates > Cnidaria > Coral ...
AGATAGATATAGAGATAGATAGATATAGAGATAGATAGATATAGAGATAGATAGATATAGAGATAGATAGATATAGAGATAGATAGATATAGAGATAGATAGATATAGAGATAGATAGATATATAGATAGATAGATAGATAGATAGATAGATTAGATAGATTAGATAGATAGATAGATAGATAGATAGATAGATAGATAGATAGATAGATAGATAGAGAGATAGAGAGATAGATAGATGGATAGATAGATAGATAGAGAGATAGATAGATAGATAGAGAGAGCGAGATAGATAGATAGATAGATAGGTAGTTAGATAGATAGATAGATTAGATAGATTAGATAGATTAGATTAGACTAGATTGGATTAGATTAGATTAGATTAGATTAGATTTAGATTTAGATTAGATTAGATTAGATAGATAGGTAGGTAGGTAGATAGATAGACAGATAGATAGCTAGCCAGCTAGATAGATAGATAGATAGACATATATATTTATCTACCCACAAAACCACTGTCCCGCTGTTGCTTCAAATGCCAACGTTTTTTCGTGGCGCGAAAGTGCCATTTTTGTCATTGGGGGATGCGACAGACTGAACCCGGCTGCTGGATTCCCCAGGTGAAAAAGAACGGTCGCATCAAGCCGTTGAGGCGACGGCGAGACAGTAGATTTGCGTTACATATATATATATATATATTTATATATATATATGATTATATATAAGTACACCTGTGCCTATACCTCTTATACAAACCAAACAAATCAATGCTCAGTGGGATATGAATATGTTTCCATTAAACTAACTACATCCAAAATAAATAAATCCCATATCCAACCATTCGACAAGATTTCCCAGGTATGTTTGCTCCTTATTTCATGCTGGTTCAATCCATTATCCTGGGGCATGTGCTGTTCACATCCGAGCTACCTTTCACGCGGCTTGGAATGAGCACCTCGCTCTGAGGGCATACATGCGCCCATTGATTGCCTCATGTGGAACCACCAAAAAGCGGCAGTCTCCCTTTTCTGTGGGGATTCAACCAACATCCAATCAGGTCCATGGAAGAGGTACCCCCAAAATTCCACCAATCAGGTAGGCTCCCCGGCTCCCCAGTAGGGTTTTTCGGCACCTGGCACCTTTCTAATGGGTCAAAAGGAACCCGAAAATGTCACCTGCTCGGGTGTCAGCTCCATGGCTTGCTGGAAAATTGCCCATGTCGTTGACTTTTCCAGCAAAACCTCCATCAAATTGACTTCGGGGATTTCTTGCCGAGCTGATGATACAGGAGGGCATTATCCCCATTTCCTGCATTGACGAGTTCGCTAGTCTTTTTTACCCCAACAGTTAAGCCAACAGCATTCACCAAGTGATGTACTGTACTATCAACTTCATGATTTAGTTAAATCACCTATAAATCCCATGAAGTCCCTGTTATTCTTGGTTAAATCACCATGTTTCTTTCTGTTTTTCTTATGCTACACGGGCATAAAGCCGCCCATGGAATCAGCCCATTTGCCATCCCCAATCGTAGTGGTTTTTGAAATGTCGTTATGCCCAAACGAACATCCCCAATTGAGGTTTATTATTGGCTACTGTATACCCGTAGCTGGGATATTGTTTTCATTGACCCTCAAATGCTAGAAAAATGTAGAAAATAGCCCCCCCTCAATGGTGATATTCCTTGGAGGTGGTCTTAGGATCCAACGTTACCAGTAAACTATGACGTATCTGCGAAGAAATCAGATAATCAGTGGTCATTGACCTGTGCAACAACCAGAATAAAAAACAAATGTTCAGGTGTCTTCGCAGATAGAATCACCATTTTTTTCATAGGCAAATCATCGATGTTTCTGGGAGTAGAAATTGAACATCCAACCCATAGCACCATTTCCCATCTTCCATCGGTCAAGCAGGGATGGCCCCGCTCCAATTCCCGGCTACGACAAACGCCCTGGAAAATTCCAAGTACTTCACCATAGTTTACCAAATATCTAGCCATATCCAGTTGAGAAAAAATGTGGCTGTCCATTTTTATGGGAGTATGTACCCCATTTTTGGTTGGTTTAGAATGGAAAATCCCCATGAAAACCATGAAAAACACATATTTTTGGTTGGAGAATGGAAAATTCCCATGAAAAAATGGATGATTTCGAGGTACCCCAGTGGGAAACCTCCATTGAAACCTGGCGAACCATCGCCCAGATACTGATCTCCATCTCCGAAGGGTCCGGGGCCGAGCCTGTGATGGTTTTTTGGTCGTGTAGTATATTAAAATTGTATATTGATAGTATATTCATAATATATTTGTAGTATAGAAATAGATTTTCTTCATAGATATTATGAAGGATGTTTACAGAAAAGATTTCTATGCATAGTATAAACTTTTTAACAGTACATACATATCCAGATGGTATTTATAGCGCATTTGTATGTATTTATACAAATATGTGTGTACTAATTTGTGTATCATCATTGTGGGATGCTTATATTGACAGAGATTCCATGTATCGTTCTATAGTGTCTATCAATGCACATATAGGTGTACTTCTCATTGACCAGCTTCTTACTCAATATATTTGAGGGGGAATGACATTGTACTTAAATCTAACATCCTTACAGTATATGTTCCTAGAAATGCAGAAACACTCAAATATGAGTCGTCACTCGGGGGTCTCAGGAACTTTGAGAGAAAAGTCGATGCTTGAGATGACTTTTGGGAAACAGTTCTTCTTTCAGTATTCAGAAACCCTCAACATCCCAAACAACACTGAACACTTTGAAACCCTCAACTTTTGAAAAACCTGAACCTTTGGAAGTCCCTGGGAGATTTTTTCACCAACGAAACTGTCCAAACTATCGGAGCCCCTCCGCCAGGGATCCGATGATATTTCCCGACTGGCTGATGCAACTCAAAGGTGATACAACCTGGTTCTCCGCGGGGCGCCGGAGCAGGGCTCCGCAAAAAAGGTGGTTAAACAAATGGTGTTATCCAATGTTAAACGATCATACCTAGCCATAAATATCATAGTCATCCGCTATTTATGGCTACTTACAGGCTATTAAAAGGCAGTATCCCATGTTATACATCCCAAAGATGGGGCTTAGTTCATCCCAGGAAGTCAAAATCCCAAGATCAACTCTGGCCTCCGCCAAGATATGCCAAGATATTTTTTGGGGTCACACCAAAACCAGGGGACATATTGCATGCGTTAATAACTATGAATATGTATAAAAATAAATATGTATATATATAAGATTTCGACGCAGGCACACTCAAACTTAAATGTCATATATGTGCACAGATATATACAGTGCATACATGTTGAAAATGTTCTTGAACTTCAACCTGAATTCACCAGTTGTCATATCTTCAAGTCTATAAAATTTTCCACAGAGTCCATCCGTGAGTTCTTCGGAATCCATTCGTCATATCGCGCAACGCAATCGTAGACATCGCTGACCGCACTGAATGCATTCCACATCTTGTGAAACGGCATGACCTCGAGCGAAAAATGGCATCCATGACTTGGTGGAAATCACGAGATTCACGGCTGCGAAAAATATCAATATATAGATAGATAGATACTGGTTGGTGTTATACCTACCCCTCTGAAAAATATGAAAGTCAGTTGGTATGATGATTCCCAATATATGGAAAAATAAAAAAATGTTCCAAACCACCAATCAGGATATATTGTATAGATACATAGATCTGGGTAAATTATAATAGTTCACTAACCTGAATAGTTCGGCCATTTGGGGATGATTCCCCTAAAATAAACCATGATTTCCAGGGTTCGGGAGAAGAGTGAGGTCGCTATAATTTATCCAGATAGATATATACAGATATATACAGAATTATACAGATATAATCCCATCCCCCTAGTATTATATCTCCATGAGTGCGCCCCGCCAAACGAACAGATCTCATTCCACCAGGGCGTCGTTTGGGTCTTTAAGATTGGCACTTGCAGCCCTACAAGGTGTTTTTTTTTGCTAGAGTAATTCTTGGGTTTATGATGACTAAATTGTCATCATGGTTACTAGATTACAACCATTAACAACCATAACCATGATAACAATTGGTTAATGACCATGATGACTAAATAACAAAATTATTAACCAATTGTCATGGGTATGGCTGTTAATGGTTGTTTGGATGGGTTATAATGATCATGATCAACCAACTGGTTGTTATCTTGTTTAATGGTTGTGACTGGGTTTCAACCAACAAAGATTTCAACCAACGTGACTGGGGGATCCCAACATGTGGGCCTTCACGTCCAACTGGTGATTTGTTCGTCAAAAAAATTGGCAAAATGTTGCCTTATTCTAGGCATGTTTAGACAGATTCACTGATTTGGGGTGATCAAAAAATTGGCACTCACGGCAACCTACTTTTTGTTGGGGGTCTCCTTGCATTCTCACCATGGAATGATGCAGAAGAACCCCAGCTTGCTTTCCCTGAAAGTTGGGGTGCTGCCCAGCCGCGTGCACCAAATCGTTATAGGTATTGATCCGGATCAACTTGTCACAAAGTGCCTGGCTGTCGCACAGAAACCAACCTGGATTTTTTTTTGGTGAGTTCGAGGCAGAGATCATGTGTCCACGTCCATATCCATATCTATATACATACAATGTGAGGCCCCCCAGTGATGTGAATGTTGGTTAACAGATTCGCCCCAGTAACTAGTTCGTTATAAATGCCATAAACCATAGTGAAATGGGACTTATAAACGCACCAACTGAACGCTATAGTAAACGGGGGCCTCACTAATTGTATCTGTTAATTGGAATCTGGCACAGCGAAGCCAGTTATAGTGGCATCTTAAGATCCAGTTATAGTTATGTCCAACTAAGCTACAATTAGTGAGGCCCCCGTTCGATAGCGTTCAGTTGGTGCAAATAAGTCCCATTTCACTATGGTTTATGGCATTTATAACTATAGTTACTGGGGCTTTTGTTAACCAACTTATAACTGGGGGGCCTCACATTGTAAGTTTCCTTGCAAAAACAAATCAGAAGAAAAAATGCCAAGACTGGCTCGACCGACTATCTGTGCAGTGGCCAAACCCCTCATGGGATTGATATCCATTTGCACTCATTATTGTTTGGTGGTGAGTGGTGACCCCTGAATTAATCAGCCGCTTGGTAGGAAAAAGACATCTATGACACATGACCCAAAAAATAATCTTATTTCATGTGTACCCTTCCACCTGCTTTCATGGCTAGAGCTAACGTTGTTTCTGGGAAAAGATTCCTGCATCAGAAAGCCTCAAGAATTACCCATATATAACTCAGATGGTGAAATAATACCAATTCCTGTTAGTAACCCAGCTGGCTGCAGATCACCCAAATACAAAACGCAGTTGCAAAAAACACGGAAGATAAGACATTGTCGGTTCACAATCTGTTCAACGCGAACAAAGCACATATAACTCCCGCAGTCAGTGACTCACCGAAAACATTCGGAAGAAGAAAGTGGGAATTGGAAGTGCTCTTTGTAACCACTACAGTAACAATGGAATGGTTATCTGAGTGCTCAACAACCATTATTATTGGGTTATAACCAATGTGTTATTATAGTGCTCAATAACCCAATGTCTTATTCAATATTCGCGCAGTTGTCTGCCATAACCAGTCAAAAACATGGCTTTGCCCTAAGAGTTGGCACACACCAAAGTCCCCATTATGTCGGCAGTTTCTATGGCAATCTTAATAGGGAAACGAGTTTCTAGCCATTGGATTCTAGGGGTAGCCAATTTTGGGACGAACCCGTGTAGCTTATTTTCCAGCTAGCATCTTGGGGTATACACCATTTTCAAACAAACCCATATCTTTTTGCTGGTTGTTTCTCATGTTGCTTGCTTATAAATCCCCATTTGGGTTTGTCTGAAAATTGGGTACACCCAAATTTGATGGCGCATCATTAGTTTCCCTCTGAAAAGTGCCATAATTGGTGGTACCCCCCGTTTAGACACACCAAGTGTGGATGTTTATACAGATCGCTCAATAACCAACAAATACAACCAATACCAATACTATGTTGAAAACTAGTTCAACTACTACTTTTTTTCCATGTTGGCTAGTTATCCCATGAATTGCTACAGGTTAACAAATAACAAAATATTGCTTCTCCCATAGAACTATCTAGTAACCAATTATCATCAGCTTACATGAAACTTACGAACAATATTGCATGTCAACCTGGTTGATTTCAGTAATTGGGGGAAATCTTTCCAAATAGTGAGAAGATGCTGAAAAATGCTACCACTCGAAAAAAGCCCAGTATGGATGAGAATCTCCAGCAGATTCTGCCTGGGGGGTGGCTCACTCAACCACCAGCCAGATGTATGTATGAGATTGTATAACTGGTTGGTGGTTTGGAACCATGGAATTTTATGACTTTCCATTCAGTTGGGAATGGAATGTCATCACTCCAGCTGACGAACTCATATATTTTTCAGAGGGGTAGGTTGAAACCACCAGCCAGATAAGTATAAGTCATTGTAAATCCCCCATGTTTCATAGTTGAACCTCCTTTGTTGACGGTTGAATCTCAATCTTCTATGGTTATATAAATTCACCGAAAAACCACCCGCCAGAATGAATCAATCATATCCACGCAAGGGTCAAATTTTCTTATATTTGATAGTCTGGTGGGTGGTGCAATAACCATCTTGAACAATATGAAAGTCAATGGGAATGATTATCCCACATATTATGGAAAATAAAAAATGTTCCAAACCACCAACCAGCCTTATATTTGATAGTTGTATCCCCACTTATCACCCCTTTCTTCAGTGTTACTGTTCCGTTGATATTCTCGTTTTTATAGTTAAACCATGTTGAACCCCCCATGCGTGTAAATCCCTACATTCACTATGGTTTGCGGTGGTTGCTTAATGTCAATGCGGGAAGAAATGTTATATCCCCACTTATCACCACCTTCAATGTTCCATTTATATTCCTATTTTTATAGTCAAACCTCGATGTTTGATGGTTAAACCGCTATAGTTGATGGTTTTATCCCTTATCATCCGATGTTTTATTGGCTAGTCCAGTAAATCTCCAATTTTCATAGTTGAACCATGTTGAACTCCCATTTTTGATGCTTAAATCCACCCAAAAACCGCACCTGTTGCTGCCACCAGTCATCCAAGGCCTTGTCCGCCACCCGTGGCACGCCGAAGCCTATCACCGCTTCGGGCCTCAGTCGAAGGTCTGGAAAAATGCTGGGCTTTGGCCAATGAAAAATGGAACAAAGAATGGGAAAATAGCATCAAAATGTATTGTCATTTTCATTTTGTATGTACCATTTTAATGAAAAATATGAAAAATGTTCTTTACAAAGAATGGTAAATTGTATGAAAATGTAAAGAAACATCACCCATAAATGGCAACATGCTGGGCATTTTGCCGGAAAATCATCAAACTATTGGACCATCGCCCATCCGAGCTTTCTGAATACCGATTGACCGATTGGCCGATTGGCACCTCAACATGGAATCATCAGGAAACCCTCGATGTTCATCGTCACAAAATGATGCCAAACTTGCTGCTTGAGGCAGGATCCAAATATATCCAAATGTTCTCAGCTGGATGGGTATGCTCCTCAGCAACATTGAGCAAATGTCATATGAGCCATGGTCAATACTCACTATATGGTTGATGGTCATCCCATCCATAATAAGGATCCTTATAATGGTTATTATAAATCCCTATGAACCATTGGATGACTAGCCCCTATTAATTGTTATTAACCATGAGTATTGACCATAGCTCATATGTGCATGTCTGTTTTTTAGGGAAACCTAGTCATTGAGATATACCCGTTGACCCATCCATCCTGGCCCAAAAACGTCTCGGTGCCGAGGCACTTCCGTGGCCAGTGCTCTGCAAAAGCCTGCAGCGAAGAGAACACGAAATGGTTTGGTTGAAATGTTCAAAAATGGGGCACGGAATCACACGATATTGGGGAGTGTCCAACCCGAATGGAATTCACAAACAAAAAATTGGATACCCTCTGGTAATTTAACATAGCTATTGAAAATCACCATTTTTAATGGGAAAATCCACTACTAATGGCCATTTTCAATAGCTACGTTAAATTACCAGAGGTGCCGACAACACAAGGTGCGGACAGCCCCATGAGTAATTCTCTGTCAGAACAGATTCACAACACCTCTCTGCAGGATGGTGCCCCTCAGTTATAAATTGGTTTATAAACCCCATTAACTATAGTTATATCTGCCATAAACCATAGTTATGGGAGTTATAAACCAACTTAGCTAACTATGGGGCACCACCTTGCACCTTGTAGACATAATATGTCCGAGACTGAAAGACCGTCAAACCTACTGGGGAAACCCTGCTGAAACCCTGCTGAAACGACTATCGCATGGTGAATCCTTTGAGTGATGACCTGACTCATGGCTTTCAAGTTTATGCCTACGGCCCGAAAACCGGCCCAGCGTTTTTGCATTTTTTGCGTTGTGATATGTTGGGGGTGGTGGGGGGTGGGTGAAGGGGGGTAACAACGTTCTTGGTCTTCGTTTTCGTCGACTTACGTTGGACACGTCTTCTGTACTTCGGTGGATGCAATTCATCTTACGTTGGACACGTCTTCTGGCCGCAAGTTGGAAGAGAAAAGAAGTGCCGTCGCTGTGGCGAAACGCATACCCATCCAAAAAATCTAACGGTTTTTGAGGGTATCCAACATAGATTTTTTTAGCTCCCACTGCAATAAAACTGAGATTTTTGGTAGATCCCAGTAGAATTGCAGTAGCAAAGGACACCAAGATGATTGTAGACATGTGGCAAACGCCAGGTTTTGAGAAAGAAACAAAGACTGATCTTTAAAAAATATGAAAAATGCTGGGCCGATTTCCGGGCCGTAAATCGACGTTTCTGCTCAACCCTCGAATCGCTGAGAATGACCTGGAATTACATGGAATAACATGTTTGGAAAAAGTGCCCTCTGGTTATGACTAACATAGCCATGGGAAATGACCCATTTATGGTTTACCTAAATGATCCTAAATACGCGTTCCACTCCCCTACTAAGTTTGTTGTAGGATGTTTTTAATATCATCAAGGGGGAAAGGAATTTTCCATTACAATCCCATGATATCCTATGACATCCCATCAAATCACCATGAAATCCCATTAGATCACCATCAAGTGCCATTAAAATCCCATATACATCCGCCTTAGTGGCTGCCAGCAGCGCCAATGCGCCACCCAAGCTGTGCCCCGTGAAGATCAGTTTCCAATCGCTGGGCACTGCATGGAAGAGACCTGGCACCATCTAAGAGCTCGGGTTTACTTGTGGCAGCTAAGTGGGATGTGATGCAATCATTGAGTATCCATAGATAATGGTAGAAATTGGGGGTTTCCATAAATGGAGAACCCAAAATAGCTGGATGGTTTTTGTTAGGGAAAAGTCTAAAGAAAAATGGATGATAGCTGGGGTACCCCGATGACTTGGGAAACCTCCATGACTCGGGAATTCATGGCACCGGCACCTTTTTTTCGAGCTCGGAACAGCACTTCTGGTAGCGAAATCAAAAATGGGATGAAGTGATATGTTTTTACTGAGTATCCATAGATAATATCTATAGATATCATCATATCACTACTGGTGAGTATCCATAGATTCCATGGGTCTTAGAAACCAAATCATTTGGAACTAATATCTATGTCGTTACTGATATTTTTTGGGCTCTTACCAAGACATAGGGATACATCACCAGCAGAAATTTGTCAAATTAGCCTACAAAGTTATGTGGAATTCGCGGTAGCTAAGTTGGTTGAGCTCAATAGATTAACTAGGATTTATGCTCGGTAGATATATGATATATCTTATAAATATATCTGTAGATAATGATGGTTGCAAACCAGCTTTGATGATGATATTACCCTCCGGTGTCATTAGCTCCATAACTGAGAAATCCTCAAACTTTGAGGGGCATTTAAATGGGAAAATCATCGAACTAAATGAGGGAATTGCCAGTGCAATGGTGAGAAAATCAACACAGTAACCCTCAAAACCATGCAGAACATGTGGGATGTTCCTTTTTGATATGTTTTTTTGGGTGGTGCACTGCACACTTGTTTTTACACCATGAATTCTGGAGATTTCCGCAAATAAGAAACCTTCATTCAATGCTAGGAGTGGTGGAGAGATACTGATGGTGAATAAAATTGCACAATTGCTACCATGGTCTAGTTAGGTTTGATGTTAACACTTACTTGTCACTGCAAGCCTGCCATTGCCATATGCCCCTCGGTTCTCTTTGTTGCTTTTTCTAAATCCCACTACCTAGTCCTAGTTCGTTGTATCTACAATTATCAACATTGAAATATGAAAGTCGAATACTCCAATCATATGAAGTTATGAGTGTGTATATACCATTTGGTTATTTAACAGTTCGCCATGGAAAATCACCATGCTATTAATAGGTAAACCATCTATACATGGGCCATGGCTGCCATGGCTATGTTAAATAACCAGAGGGTAGATGCTATTAGCCCCATGAAGTTGATTGGAGTCTATACACCCAAATATCGTGGGGATTGATGGGGGGATTAGTTACCCTCAAATATGGTGTCATTCGCTGAAAAAAACCCAACCTGATGTCTTCGAACTAGAGATTCGACTGGAAGCGTGAAACAACTCCGGTTGGCAAAAACGAAAAAACGGTGTTTGGTAAGTCTAGAAGGACCAAAACTTATGGATGGCTTTGAATTCTACAGTAGGAAGTAGAGATGCTTCTCTAGTTCGAAACCCTGGTCGAAATTTGTCTTTGTTGAAGCCAATTCTTGGGGCCGGAAAATGAAGCTTGGGATTTCTCACCCAAGATTAAGGACCATCCTTGCAATGAACCAGCTGGGTAGCCCACAATGCAATCAGCACAGGCGGAAGATTGAAAACTCTCAGGCTGACAAGGCTTGGTACCCCCAGTTATCATCCATTTTAATAGGGTTGTCCATGACAAACCATCCAGCTATTGAGGTTCCCCTATTTATAGATGGCGCAAACAGGTCGCCCCAGTCCCGGTACTTCACCAACTTCGGGGCCTAGAATGTAGCCATCCACCCATCGCTTCACATGTGGAAGGATGTGGTCCAAGGCTGTCAAAAAGCCTTCATGCACCAAAGTGATGTTTCCATTGGGCAAAGTCCTGTGGGCTTTAAAAGAGCTGTGACAAAGTGGCCAGTCACCCGGTCGAATCTATGTGTTCTTGGCCGTTCGTCCAATGTGGATCACTTGTTCCATTCAAATACGAAGAAATTCAGGTTTTTTCTCCATCGTGGTCCACGTTTCACCATGGATTGTTGTTGCTCATCCTACTAAGAAATGTGGACTGGAGCGTAGTTTTTTTCTGGTTTTTGTTAACATAGACCCTGGCAGTCATCGAGGTTGGAAGATTAGTGAAATGAATGAACTGTTCAGGGTCTATGAACATTTACCAAAGGGTAGCATGTTATAACCCATTTGTAGATTATAGAAGATATAATGCACGTATGGAACTGACGATCACCAGGGTTATGAAACAGGTTACCTTGGTAATGTTCCAAGTTGGTGCTTCATCCTACGAATCGCAAGTGGGTTATATATTTAGTTCGGTTGGGTAAGCAAGGTTTGTCCACTTATGATTGGGGTTTCAACTTTACTTCGAAGCCGGGTGAACCACCAATTCAGCTGTGTCCAAGCACGTGACAACTGATTACTTCCAAAATAAGAACTGTTTTCCATCCCAACATAAATATACATAAATCACCTCAACACCTTGACGGGACCCTATCTTTTTTCGAAGTATCCATGGAGGATCCAGTTTTTTCGGTCAAAACACCAAGTCGTGGCAAGCAGCGTCTACCGGTCTACCCATCTACATTTAGCGCCCTGCCATCTTGTTTTAATTGGCAGTGTCAAATAACACCTTCGCAAAATAAGCAATCGCTGATTACCCTCTGGTAAACTAACATAGCTATTGAAAATGGTCATTTATAGTGAGTTTTCCCATTAAAAATGGTGATTTTCCATAGCTATGTTAGTTTACCAGGCCGGGTAATATCACATGAATTTCCCATTCATACCCCATTAATTCCCATGAATATCCACACAGACAGGTGATCCACTGGACGTTTTCTACGCCAATCGATCTGTGGGAGGATTGTCAATGAGAAATGCGGTCATTGGATAGTTTTGGTACCAACCAAGCAACCAATTTAAAACACGCTCAACAGCAATTTTTTCTACAGATTTTGAGTAGTGAAATTACCACCTTTTTCTGCATCAAAAGTTGTAAAAAATGGGGAAAAAATCACCCAGATCATCCCGCTGAGGGTGTTTGACAAATTGCTTCAAGGAGCCCCAGCAGCAAGTTGCAGCAAGGTTCAGTAACTTATATAACTTATATAACTGTTGAGTTTGTGGTAGATATATCTAACTAGGTTTTAATATCATTATAATCTCATCATAGAGAATATATCAATATATCAATCTCATCACTATTAATGCAATCGTTGGTTGATAGCTTTCCCTATAACTTATCAGAATCCCCAAGAACCAGCTAGTGGAAAATTGCATTTATATATATATATATATATATCTCCATATAATGGGATTTTAATGGGATTTCAATGGTTAATATATGGCAATAATGGTAAATATATGGTTAATGATGGTTAATAATAAGCTGGTTGGTGGTTTTTACCATCTTGAAAAATATGAGTTTGTCAGTTGGGATGGATGACATCCCATATATGAAGTGGAAGATAAAAAATGGTCCAAACCACCAACCAGTAACTGTTGGGTTTCTGGTAGATATATCTAACTAGTTAACTCGTTAGATATAAACCAACGAAGATAAGGTGACTGGGGGCACAACCCTCCCAACTACCATCCAACATCATCCAGTTGGGCATTTTGGCGGAGATGATTCATCTGTGGGACTTTCCAGAAAGCCATGTTTGATTACCAGAGGCTCATCGTCACAACCCTTCTCCAATGCTTTCTTTCACCCATAGGAATTCTCTAAATCTCTGTTTCCAAACTGAGCAGTTCCAAAAAAATTGCATCCCAACAGAATCTACCCTCTGGTAAACTAACATAACTATGGAAAATCACCATTTTCAATGGGAAAATCCACTATCAATCACCATTTTCAATAGCTATGTTAAATTACCAGAGGGTACCAGTATTCCCATGTCCGAAATGCCCAGCGTCATGGGAATTCGCTGAATATCCGCATCCACATGCCAGTTCTTAGCCGATTCGAACTGTGTGCCGCGGAAGGCCACGATGGCCAGTTTCCGGCGACTGGATTTGAAGACACGCGCGTGGATGTTCCTTAGCTCCGTGCAAATGTGGTGAAAATGCTTGGTGTTTCACCATGAAAAATGAGAATTTTGCCAACAATGGGAAAATTCATGAAAAAAATATATGGGAGAATCATCTATAAATTTCATGATGTTTGAAACTGTTGGGGTGATTCTTTATTTCACCCCAACTACACTTCGGATTTGACCCAATTTTATGCTGGCCATTTGTTGGGGCCAATTTTGGGCGACTTGATTTAGTGGAACTGCAGCCCCAAAGAATCCAGGACAACCCAGCTATAAATGGTGATTTATAGTGGAATTACCCAGCTATAAATAGTGATTTTCCATAGTTTTTTGTATGATTTTGTATGTTTACCACTCATATATGACGAATGGGTGAAATTACAGGATTTGAACCAAACAACGGAGGCGCATCAACAGAAATGGTGATTTTTCACGAGCCAGTGATCACTCCCTGAATCTCTGATGTTTCCCACCCTGGTCCACGTTGCGAAATTTCGCAGGGATAGCCCCCTTGGAGGATCATATCACTTCTGGGGTCACTTCACCCATTTACCCTCTGGTAAACTAACATAACTATGGAAAATCACCATTTATAGTGAATTTTCCCATGAATAGCATGGTGTTCTGTTAAATTACCAGAGGGTAGATCTTCAAGAATGCTTCCCCTTGGGAAATTTTGGGAATATGGATACAGCCATATCACAGCCATATCTCCAAACTCTTCCCTCCGAATCCAGATGGTTGCCATTCCCACATCACCAAAAAAAACCATCGGCCAAGATGCTCTCGATCTTCATTCAACATGTCCACATCCTTGGTGGAAATCCACCGGATTCCCAACAACATCTCTGGTTGCTGGTTGACCTACCCCTCTGAAAAATGATGGAGTTTGTCAGTTGGGAAAATATGGGAAAATATATTCCCGATATTTATGGAAAAAAAAAAAATGTTCCAAACCACCAAGCAGATCTCTATGCTTGAGAAACCCTTAGTAGCTCCTTGGCTGAGAATATGGATACCCCAAAATCACTCCTCAGCTCCTTAGCTCCCTCGGTTCACCAAATCAATCATCCTTAGCGTCCCAATCATCAATGGCCGGGCAGACGTTGGTCCGCCCCTCCAGCAACCCCGTGCGGATCTTCACGTGCATCTGGTGGTTGCCCACATGCGAATTCTCCACCGTTGGCCCCAGACTCGAGCTGTTCTGGACCGCCGCCTGGTTGGAGGTCTGTTTTTCGCCGTTTTGGGGGAAGTGAGTCGTCAAGAGATGGGGGAAAAATGCTGCAGTTGCCCTTGGGAAAACTGGGATAGATGTGGAAAACTCCAGGAGGAAAACCAGTTCGGTGGCTTTTTGAGATCTGTCTGAGGTCTGGAGTAGGGAACATCCCACCATTTGATTTTGTGGTTCCGAGGGGGCCTTCCACAACCCAACCGCGAAGAGGAGGAGATCATGTGTGAAGCAATGAGGTAAACCCAACAATAAACAATCCCCAACTAGGGTTTATGATTGGGTACCCTCTGGTCATTTAACATAACTATGGAAAATCACAATTTTTAATGGGAAAATCCACGAACTAAATGGCCATGTTCAATAGCTTTTTGTATGTTTACCAGAGGGTATACCCCTTGAAATGGTTTATGATTAAAAAGGAAGCCCTGGTTCTGGATCGTTACTGGAATGGTTTATGGCAAAAAACCTGGTCCTTGATGAAACCAACGGTCGGGTGGTGATTGTATGCCCTGGATTCATGGGACTCTCTCTCTCTCCCTCTTGGCTAAGTGGATGATTGACATGGTTGCGGAGTGACTATACATATGTTTAAATGTAGCAGATTTGATTTGTTTTGCTCGAAGTTTGTGAAGATCCATTTACTGTCTTGATTTTTGCAAGACCCTTCCAAAGACACAATTTACCCTCTGGTAAACTAACATAGCTATTTAAAATGGCCATAGAAATTGAAATCGTGAGTTTTCCCATTAAAAATGGTGATTTTCCATCGTTTTTTGTATGTTTACCAGAGGGTAGACACATGTCAAAAATAATGCCATTGATTCGAAGCAACTAACCATAAGCCATTGGCGTTGTGAACAGAATTGTCCCAGGTTGTGGACCAAGAAATGGCAAAGACATGCTTCCTCTCTGGTTCTCCCTACCGTGAAATGTAGCTTTGCTTCAAATCCCCTATTTTCAAGTGACTCTCTGGCCATGCACATACCCTCTGGTAATTTAACATAGCTATGGAAAATCACCATTTTTGATGGGAAAATCCACTATAAATGGCCGTGTCAATAGCTTTTTGTATGTTTACCAGAGGGTAATCATGCTAGGATTATAAATCACCACTTTTTGTGGCTGAATATCCACTACTTTTGGTTGATATCTCGAATGTTTCATGCTTTCCGCAATGTTTCACCTGGTGTTGTTAGTTGATATCCCCACATTTGTAGCGGAAAAAAATGCCCCACGCTTTGTGGCTGAAAAAAATCCCATGTTTGGCCTAACATCCACCCATACAGTTCAATCCCAGGCCATTTTCTTCTCCCATTCAGTGCCGAACCTTCAAAACATTTCCGGCCCATTCGGAGCGAATGCCCTGGGCCTTCAAAAACATTCAGAGCTTGTTGTGGAAAACACATCTGAACCAAACGAAAATAATGCTGTCTGAACCAGAAATTGGAATTTCAGTGCCAGAAATTGGAGATTTGACAAACAACGACATGAGAGGAAAAAATAAGTTGTGGGCGGCAAGAATGGAAATTTAGCGATGTTCAGACAAGTAAAGATTGGGAATTGGGAGCCAGGCTCAATCTTGAGGGTAAAAAATCCAACAAGACAGACAAAAACAGATTGGATTCGCAAGTGGAACAGTACCAGCAATGCATAGTTGAAATTGTCCTCCTCCCGCTTAGTATTAATCCCAGCGTTTTTGTTGGATATATATGATATATGATATCTCCCAAAAAAAAAAACATTTTGCTGGGCTAACTATATCCTATATGCCAATCCCATCTAATCCCCCCAGAAAATTGACGGGTGAAATCCCTTTATATATATAATATGATATAATATAATAGAATAGAATATCATATAATATAATATAATATAACATAATATAACATAATATATATATATATCCCCCTTATATATTTCTACAGCTTATACATGCGCTAATCCCCCCAGGGTTTTTCATCTCCACATCCGCCTGGCCATTCATCACGCTGATGGTGGCAGCCCAGGAGGCCCCCGCGAAATGAATCCCCGGGTGCCGTCGCATCTGCGCCTGGCGAACGGTGACGGACATGGGGAGTTCATGGAAAGGATGGGATAATCTATGGATAATCTATGGATAATCTATAATCAGAAACATGGGAAATTTCTTGGTTTCAAACAAGCATCAAAACATGGAAATGATGGAAATGATATGTCGATATGATGCATCAAATATGTGGATTCTGAGTCGGCCAAAAGGCCAAAACTTTTGTGGGGACTCCATCCACAAATGATGAAAACTGCACGGGGATTTCATGGGAATATCGGGGATGCAATGGGATATGATGGGATAGAATCCAGCAATGAAAACCCAAGAAACAGCCAGGGGTTCTCAATCCGTGGTCGACATTGACCCAGGATTACCAGATTTCAACGCTGAAAAAACAGCCAGAAGCGGAAGTGAAGGGCCCCGAAATCATCTCCGCGTTTGAGGTACAAGGGCTGAAAATGCCAGAGGTTATGGAGAGTTTCACGTTGGTACACCCTTACCGGCTTACCGATGCAGAGTTGAAAATTCAAGCCGAAACTCCAGGGATGAACATCCTTTGAACTACCACCTATTTTGATGTGACAGGGGATTCCATTGGTTTTGACCATCCAACTACAGAAAATGGCCAGCAGGCACATCACATTCACCAGGGCACCTCGCTACTCTCGACCCAACACGTGGTGCAGTAGCCCAAATGTTCACCTGCCGAGACTGCGCAGATCAAAAGTACTCGCAGTATATGCAGTTCTTTTAATCTATATACTTATTGATTGATTTATATGCGATCGAACATCTAAGATCTTGTAGATACATATATACATATATAGTACATATAGTATGTATGTATAGTATAGATATATGTGTATATATATACATGTATATACGATAGATGTACCTGTTTCTCCACTGGGATTGTGTATTCATAGCACCAACTTCCTCAAAAACGGCCAGGTGGCATTCCAAAAATTGGAAGGGCCAGCCCAAGGCGTTGTATCCTGGGCATTGCCACCCACTCATCACGGATTGGTTTTTCTTTGGATTGATTTAACCACTTCGTCCACAAAAAGTCATGAATACTGCTTGATTTCATGGTCAAGAAGTGCTTGATTGCTATTGTTCATGAATGGAGATAGCTATATATATATATAGCTGCTATATATATATAATGGTGGTTTAAAAAAAAATGGTATATATTGGGTTGGATAAGAATGAATTATGGGTAAACAAAGTGACTATGGTGGATTTCTTAAGTCATGGGCACCACCATCCAAGCTGTTGATCAATAATCCATGGTTTGTAAAGCTGGTCTCTGGTGTGGTTTCTATCAGTGGAACCAAAAAAAACTGTAATGGTTTCTATAGACTACCAAATAAGAGACTATTGATAGGAACCATAATAGAAACCATTGATAGAAACCATTGATAGGAACCATAATAGACTATTGTTGGTTTCTATCAATGGTTTCTATCATAGTTTCTATAATAAGTGTTCTTTAATTACTGGAAACTCCCCAGTAATTAGAACCACAGAGATTGGGAAAAAACTCTTCCAGTTGGGTATGGTTGAAATCCCAGCCATTTTTCCTGTCATTGAGGACAGTTCGGATGTTTTAGGTTTACCGTTCCATCAACTCCCTGAAGATGGAGCAAAAATGGAGCAAGTCGGAACCAATGTTCGAACATCACAGGTCTAATGCTTCTGGAATTGAAAAAAAAAACAGTTCTTTACCCACCAAAAATGCCCCATTTTTTTTGGGATAGTTTCATCACCAAAGTATTGTCAGAATCCGAGACGGAAGGCCGAAGCTCCACCGCAGCAAGACGTTGTACCAGAACCCTCCGCAAGGACCCCTGGCGTTGACTGTGCGTTGAAGTAGAACTCCACTTGTCAATGATAGTAAGCCCCAAGGTTCGACAGAAAAGGTGAACCATTTCTGGAAAATTTTTGTTAGCGTTGGATTTTACTGTTCTATCTTTGTTGGGAATTCCTATTACTACAATCGAAATTTGAGTATGGGTGTGCTATGGTCTGTTCTTTGGCGTTCAACTGCAGACGTGATTCTGGGATTAAACGGATTAAACCACCAAAACAACCGTGAAATCACCATCAAACATTAGCATGTTTAAAACAGCAAAACCGTGAATCAACTATATTTAGAATTGTAATTTGATCAGCAAAAATGAACCATGATGATTTAAGCGGATGTCTTAGATCCATTCCGAAAAAAAGTCTGCCGAAAACGGCCCAAGGGCCTGGTACGGGGCACTTGAATTGGAAGGGATCGGTGTCACCAAAGATCTTCTCATAGGTTGACATACCTTTGCTGACTTGGACGCTGACCGTTGTCATAGTCCGCTCTATGAGTAGATACGGAAATCATTATGTTTGCGCTCTCATGCATCAGAATTTCCAGTCAGACTCACCAATCATGCCCGCCACTTACTATCATGGATGATCACTGAAATCTCACAGCCAGCAGGTTGCAGGCGTTCCATCACCTGCTTTATGACCTGCATGCATCTAGCCTTGCCAAGCTTCGTTGGTACCTAGTACCTAGTGGACCAAATTTCTCGACCCTTGCCGACCCCCCAGGCTTTTCTCAAAGAATCAGAGGTCACAAGAGGGAAAACCAAGGAAAACTAAACTGAGGGCCAGAGACATCTAGAGGCCTAAGTTGTTAGGAACTGATCTTCAGTTGACCAGGGACATGTTTTTTCATCCCAAGCGTGTTGTTGGTTGCATCATGATAGAGTTGCCGTCCCCAACACCCAGCCATTGATTGTGACAATTCTTGTTAGTCATGACCCTGGCATTTCAGCCACCAAAAATGGAGAGGTCTACGGCTGGTTGAGGATCTACACTGATCCTGGTTGTTTGTTCATCCCCGGCTAAAAATGTGAAATGTTGACAGGCATGTGTGGTCTTTGCACTCGATAATGTGGATACCACTCATTTTACAGAATTGGTATTACCCACTTCTGTTGGTGAATAATATCCTTCAAACTTCCGAACTCTTGATGAAATACCCATATCCAACAAGAATGGATTTTGTCCCAGTTTCAAAAGCACCAAAGATCCTTCAAATGTCCACTTTTGTGGGTTGAATATACCCACTATGCATACCCATTCCTGTTGGAAAATAAGTTGATCTGAAAATAACGTACCCCGAAATCCACAGCTTCATCATGACTTTCCTCTTAAAAATTGAGGCTTAAATCCCCCATTGACAAAGTCACAACGCCGGGCGACTCAACTGGAAAATGCTAAAGTCCTTGGTGACGCCCTTTACAGCTGTCGAGTCCGACGCAGTTTTAGAAAGCGTTGTGGGGACGTGTTCAGAGCGCCGCAGCAGGGGAACGGCATACAGCAACGAAACCTGAAGCGTTTTTTGCGCCGATATGGATCCCTTTGGTAAAATATCCTTTTGAATGGGAAAATCAACGAACTAAATGACCATTTGGCTATGTTAGTTTACCAGAGGGTTTTTTCCCGGGTCAACGGGAGAAATGGAAGGAAACAGACCATGATGACATGATTTGATGCTGATTTAAGATATGCAATCGACACGATGATATGCACGGGGGATAAATGGAGATACCCTCTGGTGAACTAACATAGCAATTGAAAATGGCCATTTATAGTGGATTTTCCCATTAAAAATTGGGATTCAAACCAGAATGCACAGAATGAAAAGTGAGATAATTTAATGTAAGCGGATATGAATGATGGGATGTAATCAAATCCGATGCATAACCAACACTTTGATATGGTTTCGTCCAAGAATAGGGCATACCCTAATTTTGGGCTACCCTAGTTTCAAAGTATAGTGACTATGATTGGGACAAGATTTGGCAATCATAGACAATACCAAATTAAGTTCAAAAATCAGAACCTTGCAGGAACCAATAGTAAATTCAACATCTAAACCACCCTTTGGTGGCTTTATGCGCTCTGAAATACTAAATGCCAATTTTTCCTGTCACTTTTGGTTGTGTCATCTTGTGTCATTGTTGTTGGTGATTCTATCCTTATTTTGAAAGGGTCAAAACAATATGTTCTGGGTGGTGACATGATTTTTTCCGTTGCTCAGCTAGAATTATGTTCACCATTTTGGTTTTAGGGATGGTCAACCCATTTGTGTTGCAATGTGCATGGGAAGACTGCACTAATCACTAATTTTCGTTCCATCGACACCTTCTGAGGCAGGCGAACCCCAATTGAGAAAGGGTAAACACCAGGAAATCATCCCCAACTGTTTCAAACATATTTAAAACAAACACACAATAGATCCGGCTTTGTCTGAAAACCACGTACCATAAGATTTGATGGTGCCCCTTTTGCCGCTTTCCACGGAAACCAGGGATTGGTTCATACAGATCATCATCACTGCACTAAAAGTTTTTGGGGATGCAGTGGGGATTAGCAACCCATACAACTAGGGTTTTTTTCACCACTACCTGGAACTGCCCAAGGACAGTCCCCTATCTTTTTGTTGGTTCCCCCATGAAACGTTGGGTTTCTGTGTAGTTTTTTCTGCGCATGTCGCACCAAGCAACGCCTAGGAGTGCAGAAAGCACTGGACGAAAGATTTGCCACCGCCATCTCCGTTCAGTGAAACTCCTGCACCAGGCCCGAGATCTGTAGTGGGATCGCTGGCAACATGAACACTGACGATACATGGGGATCCTTCCCATCCAGAAATCTGTTTTGTTTTGCAACAAAACAAACCATAAGGCGTCATTATATGTTTCCTCCATAAACATCACCTAGCCTAAATTGTTTGGGGTGGTTTAAGGAGCATTGAAACAGCAAATCAAAATTCTAAAAACTAGGTCAATATAAAGATCCCTGCAAAAAAAATCAAAATGGCAACAAAACGCTTCAAAAATGGATCGTTGTGCAGCTGTGCGCCAATCTGAAAAAAAAAATGGGGAAACTGAACCAGCTGAACTCCTGTCGTCGCACCACGACATATGCGTTCCATCTTGTAACTGACCTTCTTCATCCGGTTGATTCAGATTTTGATAGTAGAATGGTGGCATGGCGACATAGGTTGCCCGGGCTGCCCCGCTGGGCAGCTGGGAGCCAAAACACACAAGCAACTTTGGGATGTTGATATCAACGCGGGAAGAAATCCAGCGAAGTTTCCCTGGCTCTACCCTCAAACAACTGCAGGCTGCGAATCACAAAAAAAAAAAAAAACGGCACAAACGCGACCGTCAAACGATGTTTTCCACGCAGGTCTAAGCCACAAAGACTCGCCTTCTCGGAATCATGCCTCGGATGACTTGGAACTTGTGAATTTGCAAACACTGAGCAGAAAGGGTCCACTTTTTTTGTGCGTTCACGCAATGGTTTCCGTTGCTTCAGTTTCCCAAAAGCTCTTATTTACAGTAGATGTTCAACACAAGAATCAAGGCTGCCGCAAAGGTGCACGTTTCTTTTTAGGCGTGGTGCATAGCTTGGGTCTGATTTGTACACAACAAATAGAACCAGCGGGTCCTAAGCACAGCTAGACCTACAAACACAAACCCCCCAAAACGACTCCAATCAACAACCCCAACACCAGGGTATGTTGGGGTCTACAAAAAGAGTTGGGGAGTTCAAACAGCACCACCTCCAAGACCACAAAACGGTGGAGCATGGGGCTGGTGGTGGGAAAGAAAGCGAACACACGAAACTTGAAGCAAGAATGGCCACGGACCACACATGAAGTTTCCGGCTCCTATGCATGAACGCATATGTACAAGTACATGACACGTTCACGCAATGGTTTCCGTTGCTTCAGTTTCCCAAAAGCTCTCATTTACAGCAGATGTTCAACACAAGATTCAAGGCTGCCGCAAAGGTGCACGTTTCTCTTTAGGCGTGGTGCATAGTTTGGGTCTGATCTGTACACAACAAATAGAACCAGCGGGTCCTAAGCACAGCTAGACCTACAAACACAAACCCCCCCCAAAAAGACTCCGATCAACAACCCTAACACCAGGGTATGTTGGGGTCTGCAAAAAGAGGTGGGGAGTTCAAACAGCACCAAACCATACCAAACCTATCGACAATCGACCAGCCGGAGTTGGAACTCCCCAAAAACTAATCGATGGCGGCACCCAGTCAGCGGACTGCAACAACCCTTTTTCTCGCAGATGAACATCGAAATGTGACGCCCACTTTCGACCGGCCTGTGTGATTTCAATGCCGGATGATCTCAGAAGGCCCGTCCAAGGGACTGTCATCTGTGCAGCCAAATCCAGTGGTGTGGATAGAGGTTCCTTAAACCGACTCAGTTCGTCAGCCAAAATGTTCAAACGACCAGGGATGTGGGTAATGCGTGGAAATATTTGATATCGCCGCATGAACTTGAAATATGGTGTCAACACTGCTGCAAGGACAGGGGTCATAGTGAGACCTTTCGCAGAGGCAGCGTCTGCTGCACTGTTGTCCGTAG
>Ga0126342_10004934_pt1 | contig 23058 bp, 22 predicted proteins | sample Cyp1metagenome_FD_92528 | JGI IMG/M metagenome (GOLD analysis project Ga0126342, IMG submission 92528) | Coral microbial communities from Lord Howe Island, Old Settlement Bay, Australia - Cyphastrea 1 metagenome | ecosystem: Host-associated > Invertebrates > Cnidaria > Coral ...
ACATACAGACATACAGACATACAGACATACAGACATACAGACATACAGACATACAGACATACAGACATACAGACATACATACAGACATACAGACATACAGACATACAGACATACAGACATACATACATACATACATACATACATACACACATACAGAGATACACACATCTGCCTGCCTGCCTGCCTGCCTGCCTGCCTGCCTGCAAGAGGTATGTTTGTGCCTGAGACTTTATTGACTTTAGTGTTGTATGTCCGTTGGGCAACAGTTTTCCGCTCGCTTGTGTTTTTTTGCATCCAAAGTCGGCTAGTAATTATCATGTTCATTTCGGATTGCAGGAATATTCGCAAGAGCATGGATGATAATTAGAAAAATATGTGCTTTGTAAACTGTACTACGAGGAATGCGAAATGGCTAATCCATATTTCTCCTCTGCTTTTTGTTGCGCCTGGTTTGCTACACAGGTGGGTTAAGAGCATCCGCTGGTTCCATGGCACAGTTGACGTTTTGCCTACAACGTAGTTGCTACTGGGTGCTCAAGCCCAAGCGAAAGTTGGCACACCACCCCGTCCTTCACTTTCAAGTCAAAGTGAACGAGGCTGAGCACACGAAGTTTCATCATTCCCAAGACTCCAACGCACGCAGGGAATAACATGGCATCAAGTGTTTCTTCAAGCGCAAGCGAACATTCGCAAGTCCCCTCTCCCTCCAGGACTCCATAATTTATGTTTGATTTCAGGGATGATATATGGACTTCAGGCATGAGTCTTGGTGGGGAATGTCACGCCTTGAACCCGTACCTTTCATACATGAGCAACTAAGTTCGAGAATTTTTGTTCTTCCTCGTTTGAAAATAACATCAACAAGGTCTTCCTTCAATTTGACACAGTTTGTTCTCTACTATTCGTGTTAAAATTGTGGTCTCCGGAGGGTGGTTGTTGGTGGTGATGGTGAGAACATCACACAGTTTGAGTGGCACTGACCAGGTTCATGTTCAGTTCTTCTTTGTGCAGAGTAAGTAGTGTGCCTGCGTGACAGGTTCTGGGCAACTTCCAGCAGAGCCCCCAGAGTGTCACCAATACTTGGCTTGAATCTGCACCATGTTTCGTTTGCACTATGATTTTGACTTAATTCTTATGGGTACATTGTAACATGATAAATTTTAGCAGTTGAGCTGGTCGAAGTCTTGAGGCCGAAACAGTGGATAAATCGGTGGATGCAGATGACGAGGTCAAACGGCCAGATTGGCCATATCCAGTGCTCTCTCCTATCCAAATGCCTCAGGGGTGCGTGTCCTGGTGTCGTGGTGTCACTGTTCCTATGACATTATGACCGCATCCAAAGTCGATGGTAGCCTGGCTTTGGCTTTGGTTTGTGTGGACAACTTGAAGGGTGAAGACAAAGACACACGAAGCATTGTTTGCAGTTTGGTGTACATGAAGAGGCGTATTTATATTTCATTATTACATCGGTACGCACTCTCGCCCTTTCAATCACTGTCACGTAGATTTGATTAAAAGAAATAACATGATATCACATTACCATGTATTGCTGATTATATGCGTGTACATACTACCTAGTCACATTCCATACGTACACATGTACACACATGCGGAACGCATTTTGCGAATATGGCTATTTCGTACTGACAAACATCTATGTGGGCAGTGTGCGAAGACACTTTTGGACTTCGGCTGTGGTCCCTGTGAAAAGTTTTTCCTCCAAAGTTGGAACGCATTTACAGCTTTTAAGTTTGTATCGCCAAATACTTGTAGATTTCCGCCCGCTCCATGTCATTTTCCTTCAGAAACCTGCGCGTTTCTATTCTTTTGTGTGTCATCCAAGCATATCCTAGCCGCCTATTGACAATTTAGGTATTTGCCCCATGTATGACTAAAAGTCACCATATTGGTGCCTTATCGGCTTATCGAAGACAAATGTTTCGGCCATACTGAGCCTATGTGTCGCAGGTCCAAAAGTCTTCAATTTACAGAACCAATGTGGTCAAAGTCCAGCATTTTTTTTGCTGATTGTTTTTACCCGTCACTTTAAACAAAGCAGTCAACATGCTAGCGAGTAGTCTGTCTTGTACAATGTCTCTGTGCGCGGCCCATGTTTTCTGGTGACATGTACTTTGCCAACATATGTGTCCTTGTGCCAGGACTTCCATGCTGCATTTATAGCTGAGATGCGGAAGCAGCTCAGTGGCAGAATGTCGCACCATGCACTCCCAGAATGCAAGTATGAGCAGAATGCGTTCACCAGCTTTCTGAGCTGGAACAAGACAAGTCATGACATCTGTGATCAGGTTGCGAGGGGAAGCTGATCGAGATGTGACTGGATCTGCGAAGGTTTGGGCATAGACCAATTTGCCTTGGACAGGTAAAATAGGTAAAAAGGCTTGTGCTGGGTTCTTTCAAATTCGTTCGACTCATGTGACTCCTGTCTCAACTGTTTCAGGACTTTGAAGCATCAAAGAAGTTTTTGGGAGAAAGACCTGGGTTTGTCTTCAAGCGAGGAAGAAAAGGGTACGAAACTGAGATGTTTGGATTCATGTTTTTTCAATGGAGCATCACATTGAGCTGGTGGAATCAGTTAAGCTGTTTCGGTCAACTTGGCCAGGCTTGGATACTATCGTGATGTTGGGCCCTTCGGCACTCTCAAAGAGGCTGTGGCGCTTATGTTGTCCAAATCATTTTCTATTCAACGCTTTAAGTTTTGAGACAGTGAAGGGGGATGCATTTTCATGGAAGTACTTGTTGGACATGGATGATATTGTGATTCTGCCTTCTGATAGTGACAGGAAAACGCGGTCATCATGTCACTCATGCATAAGCTTCCTGCACAGCATTTTGCTGATATTTCTCGTCCACATATTTCAGGTAGTCTTTGCTTTTCTTGTTCATGAGTACAGCACTAACGGTCACGCTTTCAGTTTTTGTCAGTCCTTTGAAATGATTGGAGTGCGAGGCGAAGCAGCCGCCCGACGCGGTGAGGAACTCGGCGTTAAAGGTTGAATCGCGACAGCACCTTGCAATTTCCTTTGCACCTTGGCTGTCACTTTTTCCTTGTCAAAATCCTCTTGGAATTGCACGTATCGGATTTTGTGGGCTTTCTGGCAAGGTCTCCAGTAGCTCTTTGCCTGATTTTCGAAGAGCCGGTAAGGCAAGACCTATACGACTTGCCTCTGGTGACTCTTTCGTGACACGTTTTTGTCCTTTGAAACGCTGTGAAGATGCCGTTCTCGTTCGAGGAAGCTGCCGAAAGCTTCCCACATCCCACACTGCTAGCACAAAGCTTGCACAGTGTTTGGCACATTTTGGCACAGCTGCATCACGGGCTGAGGCGAAGAAAGCTTTTGATGAAGATCTTGGAGGCCTTGCTATTCATAGTCGTGCTTCACCGCTTGGAAGCATCGGAGCATGTCTGAGACTAAATCAGGTCAACCAGATGATGCAGATGATGAAGGTGATCAGGACTGTTGGACCTATAAAGTGGGTTTTTCTTGCAGCTCGGTGGTCAAGGCAACCTCACTTGGAAGGGGGGTTTCCTCAAAAGGTACAGAAACTGATAGTTTAGGTGACTTCAACGCAGGGTCCGGAAAGTCGTGCTTGGGTCTCTTGGGTACAACTTTAAGACCTTTCGGACCCTCAAACTGCATCAAACCGCGAGGCAGTTCTGACTGAAAACTTGCGGTTGTATTGAACAAGAACCAACAATCGCCGTTACTTGCAAGCTCCACAAGAAGCAGCAAAATTTATTGCTGCAGTGTGCCTGCCTTGGTGGGAGCGAGCATGGTACCCGAAAAAGCATGTAATGCCCCGAAGTCAAAGTGCTTACCCGAAACATTTGACAGACAAAGTAACAAACCGTACTCTTCTCACTCTTCTCCGTCAAATGACAGACCCAGCAGACCTGTCCATAGAATCTTAGATGATAGATCCTCAAACTCGCTACTGTCCAAGTCCGCCAGGATCACAGTCCCAAATGTCATGCAATGTCATGCGCATCAACCTTGTAGTACCAAAGGTATGATCGTTTCGCATTGGATAAGATTTTGCTGTTGCGGTCATTGAGCTCATTTAAAGGTGGCCCCAGAGAAGTACAAGCAGCGGTGTGATAAGGTTTGACAGCTTTGAAATACATGATTGTTCAAGGGTCATGAGACATCCCTGCTCGACCTGCAAAACTGGAGACCAGAAAGAACACGCATAGCTTAGAATCAATAGTGTAGTAACACAAAAGAGTTGGTTTTGTCTTCTCCCTGGTCCAAAGCATCAAACAGCTCACCATGTCAGGATCTCGACAACGAGCCTGAGGCGGTTCACTAGACATGTCCCTGAACAAGGGATAAACCAGAGAGAAATTATGACTGACTTTGACTCTGACTTTGACCCTGTGTCACTTGCATCATTCAGTGACCAGGCTGACGAGGCTGCAGAAGATCTGACAATGAAGGCTTTGCGTGGCAGAGATTTGAACACTGATCTGACGGTGACTCTTGAATGGTCTTGGCTGGCCATGGAAGCATCATGCGATGGAGGTTGAAAAGGAAGTTGAAACAAAGAAGGCTCATCTTGTCTTGGGAACCATCTATGAAAGTTCTTTCTTTTGTCTCAATGTAGAAGAGTCGAGTGTGTTTTGATATTTTCCAAATCAGATCTCTTACTGAGACATGATTTCATTATTTTTGTTTTGATTTCTTTCATTCACGGTCCGAAGGATTCCTGTCTACCGCGGTGTGCCATGGTGTAGTGTGGCGCAGCATGTACCACACTATACAATCAATACAATGACTTTCAACCGCCTTAAGTGCTCAAGGAGAAGCGGCGGAAGCGCCGCGAGGCAAAAGAAGCTGAAGCTAAGGCCGCCAGATTGAGCCACACACGAGGTTTGTGCTGACTAAGTTTGACATGACAACATGATACAGCATGAAGGGTCACAAAATGGTCACAAAATGTCTCGTGATAATGCCAGGCCAAAGCTGAAACCGCCAAGAAGCGTGCCAAAGACGGATTCGGCGAAGGTGATGGAGATTGGATGGACAGTGATCCAGACAGGCGTGAAATCCGAGGTTTTCTCAACTGTGAAGAGATATGAAAGCATACGATTGATAGAGATTGAGGTCCCAAGTTCGCTATGGTTCACCCAAATCGTTTCACTTTTGGTTGAAATGCCTAGCAGAGTCTAGCACTTCTCAGGAGTGAGCAGTCGAGCGAAGAGCAGATGGAGTCGTACTTTGACCTTGTCAAACGCTTCACCACAAAGAAAACCCTGCCAGCTGCAAGTCCAGCCTGTTTGATCCTGTTTGATCCTGTTTGATCCTGTCAGCTGGTTGAGAACAACTCCTGAGTCTGTGGCCATGTGTGTGGCCATGTGGCCGTGTGGCCATGTGGCCATGTGGCCATGTCTGTGGCCTGTGCAATGTTTCTATGTCTACGATGTCTACATTGCTGTGAATCGCTCAAAACCTTCTCTGTGATTTTGATTCGAAAGTATAGTATTCCCAGTACCCCGTGTTTGGCCTTGTCTTCCCTGCTGCGATGCAAGCAGATTTCTCCTTTGATCCAAGATTGTATCTGCATCTCTGTATTCTGCCAGGTCAACCATGATCTGATAGAGTACAAGCCGTTTCGGAAAAACTTGTACGTTGAGGTGCTGGAAGACTTTGACCTACCAGACCAGGATCTTGATAGCTAATCTTCAGCCCTGTCAGGTGAAGGAGATTACCAACATGAAAGACCACGAAGTGACTTGACTTTGGTAAAGATTTGTAATGGAATACTTTCAACATGCTTGTTCTAGCGACACTAGGTCGAGGATCTCCGGCGGACCCACGGCGACATCACTGTTAGGGGCAAGTGTTCGCCTTAGACTCCTGTCAAAGTCAATCTGTCACGCAAATTGTAGTCCTATACGGCAAGATATGCAAGTAGAACCTGTTGCCTAAGCTGTTGTATGAATTCGCACTGAAACACGCCTGGGCTGACTGGTTAGGCGATGCCCTCATCCCGTGAAGAGTTTTCTCCAGCAAGATACCTCAGAAGTGTTTTGGTACTCATAGCTGGAAGCCTTGAAAAGATGGACAGCCCTGGTAGCAAAAACAGATGGGAGACCCTGCAGCGAAGCAAAAAAATCTAGGGCGCACTGGCGCAGCATTCTCAGACTCTTCCCTGTTGACCTGAGAATCGTGTCAACTCACATCTTCAGGGAGTCACCTTCAGGGTTTGCGTTTGTCCCTTGCGTGGTGGCCATGATGAGACTTTTTTTTTGGGATATCGACAAGTGATAGAGTTTGATTTGTTTTACAGCGGGCAATGTTGCAGAGGCTTCGAGAGATGGGAAGAAAAGCAAATTGACTTTGCAAGGACATCGGCTTTATTTTCAGATATTTTCACGAAAATTTGAAAGATGTAGGGATAGGCAGGGAGTGCTGGGTCTGCTTGCACGACAAGAAACTGAAGAGACGACTACTTACAACTACTCTAGCATTTCTACAAGACAGTTTGATGAGGACGTCTTGAAGTTGCCATGATACCAGAAGAGATTTTTGAGGTTTAGGGGAAACTTTAGGAGCGCGTACGGCGACATAGTTGCAGAGCGATAGAGAATTACTGCAGTTGCTGTTGCTGCATGTCTAGATATTTGACCTTCAGACTGCTTGGCTTCTAGATACGAGATCCAACCTGCCATGCTGCAAACTTTTTCAATACTTCAGAGTTCAGGAAATTCAAGAGATCTCTGGGGTTGAGTCAGAATGGTTTTAGAGTGTGAAGATCAAGTAACAATACATTTAAAGCATGCATTCTGCCTGAAACCTCTTTCAGGGTTTCTAGCCTCGAATTTGAGCTCGTTTAGAGTGTCTACCTGTCTACTAGATAAAACATCCTAGCTTATTGAATCATTCTGTTTAGACAGTTTAGACATACTCGTCTCTTTGTAACTGGCAGATTCTTAGTTCAGTATAGTAGTGGGTGATCAAATTCTATCTGATCCCACCCTAGGTGTGGCTTGCCTGAGAAGATTCTGAAGATCTTGGAAAAGCGCGACTACGAGACACCATTTCCCATTCAGATGCAGGCCTGCATAAACCAGAGGCACTAGAATCTCAATCTCCATCTCTCTCTCTCCGTCTCTCTCTCTCCGTATATATTATTGCAATATACTGTTGTGTGCCCAAAAGTGCTTTTGATTTTCTAGAGACCCTGGGTGGTTTGATTTTCTGGTGCTTTAAGATATTGGTGCTTGATCATTACCCTGGGTACATCAATTTTCTAGTGGGGTATACTTTTGCATTCTGGCTTGGCACCTTCAATTTTCTAGAAAATTCAACTAGATTTTAGGGGGCGTTCAGTGACCTGTTTTCAAGTATTCTTGGGCCAAAAACGGTTGAAAAAGGGCACAAAAGAGGTGCCTTTTCATGGCTTTTCTATCTGTTGTTATTTTCCAATCAATGTTGATCCTTGTTGATCCTTGTTGGATGGTTTATAGGGAATATGTGGGAACAAAATAACAAGGTTACAAGTAGTTCCCGGGCAAGCCGGGGGCGGAAGTTTCAAAATTGAAACGCCGCTCTGTGTAAAATCTTCTCTGTGTAAAAGCTTCCCTGTGTAAAAGCTTGCTTTAGCTTGCTGTGTGTAAAGCTTGCTTTGTGTAAAAGCTTCTCTGTGTAAAAGCTTGCTCTGTGAAAAAGCTTGCTCTGTGTAAAAGCTTCTCTGCGTAAAAGCTTCTCTGTGTGAAAGCTTCCTGTGTGTAAAAGCTTCTCTGTGCAAAAGCTTGCTGTGTGTAAAAGCTTGCTCTGTGTAAAAGCTTCTGTGTGTAAGAGCTCCTCTGTGTAAGAGCTTGCTGTGTGTAAATGCTTCTCCGTGTAAAAGCTTGCCCTGCGTGTAAGCATCTCTGTGACTGGAGGTGAGAAGAGTTGAGAAGAGTTGAAGGTGAGAAGAGTTGAGCTGAGCTGAGAAAGAGGTGGGATGAGTTGAGCGGAGGTGAGAAGAGGTGGGAAGAGTTGAAGAGGTGGCAAAAGGTGAGAAGAGTCGAGACGAGTTGAGAAGAGTTGAGAAGAGTTAAGACGAGGTGGGCAGAGGTGAGAGTCGTTGAGAAGAGTTGAGAAGAGCAGGGAAGAGATGAAAGAGTTGAGCTCAGGTGGGAAGAGATGAAACAACTTTGAGAGCCGTTGAAAAGAGTTTCGAAAATTGAGAAGAGCTGAGATGGCCTGAGAAGAGTTGAGAAGTCGTGGTCACAATTGAAAAGGGTTGAGGCAAAGTGACGACGAATTCACAGAACAGAGTTGAGAAGCTGTGAGGGTCCGCTGCATCTCCTATAGGCAAACCTGGTCTTTGGATCCTATAGCAGTACACTTCTTAAACCTGGAAACTTCCGCCACCCGCCTTGCGCGGGTTCTACTTGTATTGTATTATATTCTCAATACCTCTCAATTATACTCAATTATTTTTGGAGTCATAGTAAATTAAATTATGTATGCATTGAAATATGGAATATTGTTGTGTCGTAGTGCCAGAGTGCCGGTGGATTGGGTTTTGAGGCATCTTCTTTGCCACGATTGTGGCAATAAGTTGTCAGACCATGTGACAGGTCCTCACATACTTAGACACGAACTGACACGCACATGGATGTCAGGCCATGCCTGCGTTGATGTGTGGAAGAGATGTTATAGGCGCGGCAGCGTCGGGCATTTTGATGCTTCCACTGTTCAGTTGTTAGTGCAAAAACCTGAAGTTTTGTTTGAGCAACTCGACCAATGGATAGTTAGTATATGTTAGTATTTTGGATTTAGTCCTAGGCTAACAGTTAACAATTTGCATGATATTATGTAAAGATCCACCTTCTCTACGAGGAGGCCGGGCTGCTAGTGTACTACAACCTTTAAGTACCACCCAAATGCAGCAAACTCGAACAGCATCAGGCTACAAACATTGGCAAGATTGCAAGATTGCTCGCAAGATACGCCGTGAAGACTGCATAAGAATATATATGCATGAGAGGAACTTTCACATGAAACAACTGTGCCACTTTCAAACAGCGAGGTGGAGATCGAAAGCAAATCCAAGTGAATCATCGACCTTCATCAGACTTCTGGCACTTGATTCTTGAGTAGAGTGATTCAACTCTTGATTTTCTTGACTTCTAGTTATTCAGCATTGAGAGCAGGTGTAGCATTTTTTTCCACTTCATGCTGTGCCTTTGTCAGAATTTCACTTCAATATGTTTTCAGAGCATCTTCGCCCTTCTGCACACTAATTTGCCAGAGATTGACGAAACTTGCTGGGACTTGAAAAATGCCGCAGTGAATTTATCAACCCCACTGCCTTTTGGTGGCTCTTGCAGGTGTTGCGCAGACTGGCTCTGGAAAGACCGTAGCATACTTGTTGCCGCTCATCAGGTGCTTTCATAGACCACACTGGTGACGAGACTCCAAGACCTTTCTTTGCCGATTCATCAATTTCATCTGTGCCTGATGTGGAGGCACATCATGGACCAACCTCCTCTTGGCAACGGCGATGGTCCCATTGGCTTTGTCGTTCTGCCCTAAGTTGAGAGTCAAAGTAGTGCCAAACCAGTCTTCTCCATCCAGAATGTGGATGAGGATTCCTACCCGGTCCTACCCGGTCCTACCCGGTCCTACCCGGTCCTACCCGACTATCTATCTATCTATCTATCTACCTATCTATCTGTCTATCTATCTCTCTGTCTGTCTATCTATCTATCTATCTATCTCTCTATCTCTCTGTCTATCTATCTATCTATCTATCTCTATCTCTATCTCTCTATCTCTCTATCTATCTAGCTACCTACCTATTTATCTATCTATCTACCTATCTACCTATCTATTTATCATTCTATCTATCTATCTATCTATCTTTCTCTCTATCTCTCTATCTCTCTATCTACCTATCTATTTATCATTCTATCTATCTACCTGTCTGTCTGTCTGTCTATCTATCTCTCTATCTATCTATCTACCTATCTATCTACCTATCCATTTATCTATCTATCTATCTACCTATCTATCTATCTATCTAACTAATCGAATCTAAGTCTAATCTAATCTAATCTAGTCTAATCTAATCTAATCTAATCTATATAACCTAATCTAATCTAATCTAATCTAATCTAATCTATCTATCTACCGACCTACCAATCTACCCATCTACCCATCTACCTATATACCTGTGTACCCATCTACCCATCTACCCATCTACTTATCTATCTATCTATCTAATCTAACCTAACCTAGTCTAATCTAGTCTCATCTTATCTTATCTTATGCTTTCTTATGTTATCTTATGTTATCTTCTCTATCTATCTACCTATCTACCTGTCTACCCATCTACCTATCTGTCTGTCTATCTATCTATCTAACTAACTTTCTATCTATCTATCTATCTATCTTTCTATCTATCTTTCTTTCTATCTATCTCTCTCTATCTCTCTCTATCTCTCTCTCTATCTATTTATCATTCTATCTATCTATCTATCTATCTATCCAGCTATTTATCTATCTATCTATCTATCTTTCTGCCTATCTACCGACCTACCTATCTACCCATCTACCTATCTACCTATCTACCTGTCTACCCATCTATCTATATATCTATCTATATATCTAACTATCTATCTATTTATCTATCTATCCATCCTTCCATCCTTCCATCCATCCATCCATCTATGTGTCTATCTACATGCATTCATCAATTCTATTGTGACAGCTGAAGTGACTTGCTGTCTAGCGATGATGGCGCGGCAAGCAGGTTGCACCTACAAGGGAGCTGGCGCTGCAGATTCAGCGTGAAGCCAACACGTTCTGCAAGGCTAGTTTTTGGAATATGCCTCGCTGCAAATTGCTCATTTGACCCACTTTTGAAAGTTGTGAGCCTTTAGAGAGAGAGAGAGAGCGAGAGAGAGAGAGAGAGAGAGAGATAGAGAGATTGAATCGTGCTGTTGAGGCAGTGAACTTGACGAGTGTTTGTGCATACGGTGGTGGGCCAATGGGGGAGCAGCTGTCTGCGCTGAAGAAAGGACCAAAGATTCGACAAATTTTTCACTGGCAGACTCATTCTGCACATTTTGCACGAATTCACAGTTGGCATTTTTGGCACGTTTTTTTTCTTTTGGCATGGCTTGTCTAGGAAAAACCAGTTACATCGACCGAGTCAGAAACTACTTGCGAGTCAGAAAATACAAGTCAAAAACTGGATGAGGCGAGTCAGAAACTACACAGACCCGAGTCATCCAGAGTCAAAACTGGGAGTTAGACAAATAGACAGAAAACAAACAAAACCAAATTCAGAGACAGATGGACAGCCAACTATGAGACTCGAATATTTTTTCATCAATTTTGAGCGGCAAGTCCACTCCAAGACACTTAGTATAGTACAGGTAGTAGATATGTGATATGTGAATAGTCAATCTTTTTGGTCGTGTCGTGCAACTGATTGCATCGGCTTGTTGTCTGCTCTTCCTGTTTTTTGAGTCTTGCCTTCCTAGTTGCCGATTCAAACCCTTCATGATTTCTGACTCAAATTTTCCACTTTCTGGGCCTCCAGTTTCTGACTCACAGTTTCTGACTCATGCCTTGCCAGTTTCCAACTCGTACTTTCCCACTTTCCCACTCAGCCCCTTGCCAAACAAACAGCTTCATGTTTTCAGGTGCCAAGGTGCGTTGTAGCTGCTGTTTCCGAGTATCATGGTACCATCCGATTTTGCTGTTCATCGCCTTTTGCCTCAGTGCTCCTCAGTGTCCTAATCTGTTGCCTCAAGAACCACATGACAGTTTCTGGAACCTTTTCTTGCAGGTCTATTCGCTTCGCCGGGTCACTGTTCTGATAACGTTGCATTTTGTGCATTTTGGGCATGATGTGTTTCTCTGAATTGACACCAGGTATGTTTGAAACCCTGTTTGCAAATACAGATGCATCCCGAACACAAATGTGCAGCATCATTGTAGGTGAGTCATGATCAATGTTTCCTTATCCTTTAAGCGCACCGAAAAGGGCGCTATTTTGCCATCAAGCTTTGTCGGTGCGACATGCTTTGGCACCTTGAACTATTTGTCCCATTCAGTGCACAAGACTCTTACAACATTTTCGACAGTCTTGTGCAGGTGCAGGGCATGCCCTGTTTCATCCCACCCCTAGCCCGAAAAAGCTTCAAATAAGACATGATATTATTTGTAGCAACGAACTTGAGCAGGAGGATAAGCGGTCAGTGCTTTCGACCGAAAGGGCGAACAGTATAATTATATAATTATATATATATATATACATAGACCACTAGATGTGCCGAACTTGGTAGAATCTTCAAAAATCGGAAAAGCGCTGCACCCACTGCCTAAGTTTGAGCTGGGCTGTCCGCAGAGTCATTCAGACACTCTGAAACCCAAGCGACCTTGGTTTCACCATGGTTTAGCTTTTCCTCACTTTTCCTCGCAAAGACTTCTCCTTCTTCAGCTTTCCTGTTCACCAATCAGCCAAGACATGCATTTGGACTTGAATGGATCATTCGATAGTCCAACATGGTGCGGTACAGTGTAACAAAATTTTGCAGCTGCTACGCAACTACCAACAATCTTTGGCAACAATCGAGCAAGCCCAAACGACTAAGTATGCTTTCAAGTGACATTTACTGCATGTCCTTACAAACAGCGAGATGCTTTGAGAAATTGCTACAAGCAGACACACCATTCTTCTTTGTAGGCAATTACAACATATTACAACAGGAATAATTGAAACTGGAACAAGCTGGAAATTCGATCTTTCATATTCCACACTTGTTTCTGACACCATCACAACATGTCATTTGTTTCTTACTTCTTTTGCAAGTTTGACAAGCGTGAAGGTGTGAGAGTTTGCGTCAAAGCGCTTTGCAGGAGCTGAACTTTTGGTCGGAACTCCTGGACGTCTTATTGATGTCGCAAGCCCAGAGAGCTCAGCATATCGCTTAGTTTCAAAGCTTGCACGATAGGGGGTGGTAGAGCCAGCAGTTTCAAAGGCCTGTCAAATCAGTGTCACTATGGGATAGACGTCATACGATCCTGATATCATGTTTCATGCTGCAATTCTGAAGGTGTTTGCGAAGTCGGCGTAGTGTGAAGCTGGCACCAGTATACCGGAATAGATTACGTGGCCCAGATTTCCATCCAGGCTCAGCAGGCTTAGCAGGTGGTAAGCTGTTCACAAAGGCAGGACTAAGGTCATCACTTTTCGTTCTTGCTGCCCCTTTTCTTGCATTTTGAGGTGTACCAAAGCCCCAAACGATTTGCACGTGCAGATTTCGTCACAGCGTCAATCATTGCAAACCCACTCCATGATTGGCAAAAAACATCAAACAAAGTCAGCTAGTGCCGACAAATCCCCTTTCCACGTTTGGCAACGGCCGGGAAGTTTCTGGTCTTCCAGTCTTCCATGTTCTCACTACCTTTCTCTTTCCAGAAGAGCACCTGCTTTTCCGTTCGAGTCAAGCTGCAGCTGGTGGACGCGAGCCATGATGGAAGCAAACAAGAAAACCCTCCAGAATATTGGACAGAATGTGGGAGTGGTATACCTGTCCAAATTCTGCCCTCGCTTGCCTTGATGCTGCGGGCTTGTCGGGCTTTCCTACAAACAACTTGGACATGAGATAGAATTTCATAGGGGAATTCTCCATGAAGCAAGCGAAAATACCCTTCATCTAGACTCTAGACTGTATCTTGAACCAAACAAAATCAAAGTGCCCACCTTTGTGATGTTGGTCTGCGCACTACAAACTGCAGAAATTTGAGTCAGGATATATCAAGATTCAAAATTTAACGCCTTTCCTGGAGCCCGCACAGGTGCTTACCTGCTCGGCGGGAAAGATCACCAACTTGCGTCGTGTCACTTTCCTCGTGCTTGATGAGGCCGATCTTCCTTTGCTCAGATTGACTTGCAGCACTCTTGCAGCCTTGTTCATTTTCCTTTCACTTTTTGTTCACTCCTTGTTCACTTCTTTGATTCATTTATATTCATTTCTTTAATTCTTCATTCATTTAGTTTATTTCTTCATTTGTTTCCGTTTGTCTCTATTCAGTTCCTTGATCCGGACCATGCGCCTGACAGCACCTGGCAAATCTGAGGCCGACAGGATGTTTGACATGGGCTTCGAGCCACAAATTGGAATGTTCCTTCAAAGCACCAGACCGGACAAGCAGGCCATGCTTAGCCATGCTTGCGCAGCTTGCTGGATTCCTCTTAGAACTATGAGTAGCACTGACGCACTGAACTCAATTAGTGTTGCCATATGTTTCCATCCTTGCTTTCAAAACTTTCAACCGCGCCTTTTTCAATCATTTCAATCATTTCAATCCTCGCTTCGACAGGTTGCAATGTTCAGTGCGACTTTGCCAGCGCATGTTGAAGCACTGGCCCGCAAGGCCAGAGCACGGATTTGTGAAGAAAGTGCTGAGCAACCAAGGCCTTTGTGGCGTTTCTGAAGTTTGCGGGAGTATTTTGCGAACAACTTTCAGGGAAACCAGTCAAACCAGCTTTGCGCAGGTTCTGAAGAAACCTGTAGAGATTTCTGTCCGGACCTCATGGAGAAGACTTCATCTTTTTGGTCGCTTAATCATGTCTCCATGTATTCCTATGTTCTTGGTATTCACGGGTGCATTTTGCCCTGCCCAATAGAGACTCTTGAACGGTTCAACCATTTTCACATGAACAAACAGCTGCTCAGTGCAGGTGGTTATTACTTTTTAGTTTGCTGGCATCGATCTTTTCAAAGATTTGGCGGTTCTCCGGACATTTCCATTCTGAAGTAGTCAATTGTTCTCGAGCCTTTAACATTATTTTGAACTTCAGAGGTTGGTGAACGAAATGCTGCAGCATCGAACGTGACTCAATTTGTGGAGGACGGAATGCTGACACAAATCACCCGACAATCGAACATATTACATGATTGACAAATTGATGCAAAGTGATGCAAAGATATGCAAAGTGTATACACATTCGTGGCAGGTTCTTGATGAAAGCCAGAAGTTTTATCGGTTGTTGCAGCTGCTCGGAGAGTGGCACGAACACGGTGCCGACCTGTGCGGACTGGGCAAGCCGGCAAGCCGGCAAGCCCTTGCATGTGGGGCAAATCAAAATGACACAAAATGACACAAAATGACATAACATGACACATTGTTTCAATTGTTTCAATTGTTTCAATTGTTTCAATTGTTTCAATTGTTTCAATTGTTTCAATTGTTTCTGTTCCCCTCGTGAGCCCCTAAGCTTTGAGCAATGCCACCACGATGATCCACGAGGTGCCATCATGATATTTGTACACCAGCAGAAGGACTGAGAACCCTGTGAGCAACCACAAGACTTCTAGAGCTGGACTGATCTACTCAGACTGACGTTTCTTCAAATCACACAAGTCTATGCAATCGCAAGCGATGCCGGCCCCTTTGGAGCCCCGGAATCAATATGCATAAACAAATAAATAAATAAATATATATATATATATAAATATAAATAAATATGTTATTCAAAGTTCACGAATAGATGAGGTTTTCGAGTGTTTGTTGCAGAACACCGACACAGTGCGCGTGGAGATGGGCTGCAAGTTGTGGCATTTCAGTCGCATTTCTTTCAGGACGTGGATGAGATGTTCACCGAGCTTCTGAAGTACGGATATCCTCCACTGGCACTCCATGGTGGCCAGGACCACCTTCAGCGGGCAAAGATGGTTCGTCGGCCGCAGAATGTATCAAAAAGAGCCTACGCTTAATTAAACCAGGGGCAGAAAAGAGCCAGTTCTCAACAAGCTTCCTTGACTTGAGAGATTGCCCACGCAACTCCAGAAACGAAACTCATCGCACCTCTAATGACTCTAATGATTTTGATTTCATGAAATGGCCTACATTGTCCTACTATCCTTTCTCGAAACCGTTCTTGTTGGGTCAATATGTCACCTTGCTGGCAGGATCAACAGGATCGGGACTTCACCTTGCAGGACTTCAAGGATGGCATCTCCAATATCTTGATTTCAACCTCCGTTGCAGCCCGAGGCTCGACATGGCTCGACATGGCTCGACATGGCTCGACATGGCTCGACATGGCTCGACATGGCTCGACATGGCTCGACATGCAAATACACCGAATACACTTCAGGGTCTCGTCCGTAGCGTTCTGCCGGAGGTATTGATGTCAAGAATGTAATCCTTGTGGTGAACTTTAAGGCAGGGTCGTAGTTGATGGTAGATTTGGAACTGGTCAAGAGTATTTTGTTCGGAGGCTGGACAATAGCGGGTTTTTGGCTGTGATGCGTTCTGGTTGGTTGCCATTCCGCAAGTATTCCATGGAAAAGCCACCAAGCAAACCATGCCATATATGTCATATAAGGAGCTTCAGAAAAAACACAACAGTGCAGACAAGTGCTGCATATTCATGCCTATACAATACTCATGATAATTATAGTATAATAATGAATGATAAAGGTAAAAGTAATAATATATATATATATATACACACCAATTCTACTTTCTGCCACATTCCTTTCTCTTGGTGGAGCAGCTGCCAATTTCTAGTACTGCAGCGACCGCAGTAGCAATTAAGGAAGAAAAGCAGTTGTTGAGGCGTTTTTAGCCTGGAAAATGGATGCGTCTTACGCGAACAGTGAACAGGGTTTGCCAATCTGCTGAACCAGTTCAACCATTTCGGATGCTATTGCTTGGACGACACTGTATATACAATATATATATATGTACATTTATCCATTTATACATACACAGTATACACATTGTATGTATGTATGCATGCATGTATGGATGGATGGATGCATGTATGGATGTATGGATGTATGGACGTATGGATGTACGTATATGTATATATATATATAGATGTTCCTCAGTTCCTCAGTGGACAAAAAGATGTTGCTGCTCATAAACTCCAGTTATTTTTCACCCCGGAAGACCAGTCTCCTCGCTCTTTAGTCATTTTGCCTGCTTAGACTCCTGAAATTGTTGCCTTCTCTTGATTTTTGCCAACAACTACTTATTGCAGCATGCTCAGCATGTATCTACCATGTTAGAACAACAATTATCCAAAGTGCCAAGGTCCTAGCCATAGTGCACTACTTGCTTTCCAACCTGACCTTTGTTCCTCTCCTCTGACTCCAAATCTCACAAAGTCGGAGATATGAACCAGAGATTTTCTCGTGCCAGCTCGTGGCATTCCAGAGCACACCTCGTTCTGACGCACAACTTAAGCATTTAACCGAACTCAACCGAACTTAACCTGATTCTTCAACTTTCTTCATTTTGCTTTATATTGCTTCACTTTCCACTTGCTCTTCTTGGTCATGCTGGTTGTGTTGCCCGGTTGTTGTACTTTGTGGTGTAATGTTGTGTAAATGGTACCCTGGCCATCCCTGGCCTTGTTGTAAGGGATTGTAACGTACCTGGTTGAGGTGCCAGACCACCTCGAAGACTACATCCATCGAGTTGGTCGCACAGGAAGAGCGGGCAAGCATAGATCTCAGGGCAGAGCTTGTTCGAGAAGCGAAACAGCAAAACAAACAACCATCAAACAACAAACACAGAGATCTATAGAAGAGGTATACACTGTATTTTTTTTTTTAAAAAAATAGTTTATTTTATTCTTGTTTTCTCGTTTTTTTAACCCTGGGTTTCTCTGCTGTTTTGTGAAACGTTGCATGAGAGTTGAAACACACCCCTGACCGCAGCACACTGACCAAATTCAAGCTCTGGATTGTCCTTCTTTGCTTAGGGCAGGCTTCGCCTACACCTTCATCCAACCTGATGAAGCGGACAAAGCACAGGATAGAGCTTTCCACTCCACAGAGGTTTTGAGCTCCAAAATCTTTCCTCCCCTTCCCAGCTGTGGCTTTGAGAAGCTTTGAGTGGCTTAGAGTCACAGCTCAGCTTTTGTGAATGTCCTAGGGGGCTAACGCTTTATTTTGGTTGAAACCAAATGTGGTATAAGGCAATTGCCCAGTTCAGCTGCCAAGTAGAGCTGCAACATACTGCAACATCTCAACGCTTTCAGATTTTTTTGCTTCCTGACAGAGACTGGAATGATTCAATAGAGGCCTCGAGGTTTAAAAACTCGGAACATCCATCTTATGTCCATGTACGGAAGAACCATGCAAGTTTGGCTGAACAAACCCTACGTATTATTGTAGTACTGATGTGGTAAAATAATTGGTGTGGCCTGCTACTGGTGTGGTATTCTTTTCAGTGATAAACAACTCACAGATGTGCAAGTGGCTGCAAAAGGACATGGTGGATGCTCTGCGACAATGCAATCAAGAGGTTCCTGCAAAGCTCAAATCTCTGGCAGAGGACAGCTGGAAGATGGGGGAGAGCAAATTAATAGGTGCAGAGGTATGCAGAGGTGAGATAATCAAACAGACGAAGAACTTTGGGTTTTGGTGCTGCAAATGCAGTCACAGAATGTCACAGATGCTGTTTAAAGTCCTTTCAATGTGCAGCCTTTTGTGTCCTTTCAAAGTCCTTCAGCGAAGGAGCACCAGACTGCTGTGAACACAGGTCAAGTCTTGGACCAAGTTGCCAGCTTTTTTCAACGTCACATCAAGATCCAAGAGCAGGTTTGAAAAATGGTTGAAATATGTTGAAATGTATTTTGGATTCAGCCACTGCGAGTTTCTAGAAACACAGGTCACCAGGAAGGATCCATGGGGCATTTTCTTGCAGTTGGTGACCCTCCTGAATCGAATACCGCCTGCGTTCTGCAGTAGTCGTAGAGGCCATGCGGGGTCCGACATTTTGAAGCATTTGAGCGGGGACAGAAGCTAGGAAGCTCTGGGGTGAAAGTGAGACTCAGTCTTATTGAATTCTGCTGCATAGACAACCATTGAGGCTCGGAAGCGAAAGCGCTGGGGAGGATTTGGCCGAGCACCTACACAACTTCTCCTAATTGTTTGAAGAGCTTATGTCAGTCAATCCTGAGTCAATGAGTCAATGCTACTTACTAAGGCGGAAAGAGCTTTTCCTATGAGAACAGCGAAAAAAGCAGGAGGGCTGAGACTCTGTGAGATTGGCGGTTGCTACGAGTTTGTGTTGCATGCTTTGCAATTCTGCAACTGGACAGGCAGCAGCAAGAGCGTCAACAAGCCAAGAGCGACCTTCTTATTGGGGACTTTGAGGAGAGCTGAATCTGCGATGTCATTTCAATGCAACTGTTTTAAACATGTTTAAATTGTCCTGCTCATTCCTGCTCTTTGTTTCCGTGTTTGCGATTTCCTGGATGTGCCACACTTGTACCACTTGTACCCTGTACACACAGGAAGAAGACGACTTCAAAGATCCTTGGTTGGAACCTGACAAGCCCAAGGGCAAAGGTAAGGGCAGAGGCAAGGATAAAGCAGCAGAGTCGGCGTCAGCGTCAGCGCCCCAGAGCTTTGATGTGAAAGGCGACTGAGTTTGCTGAGTTGTGAAGAGTTTGTTGGGTCTTGCGAGGTCAAAATCTGAACCCGTGGACACTGTAGCGGCTGCTGCTCAAGTTGCTGCAAAGATGCAGGCTGGGAACTTGCCCGAAGGGAAAAGATGTGACATGTGTTTCCAGCTTTTTACGTACATCACAACTGCAATTGAAATGTCGATACTTTGCCATCCACCCTTTAGTTTGTTTTCATAAGCACAAGAATATCATTTGCGGCCATACCTTCTACTGCAGACATATTGCTGCAACCAGTGATAAACTGGAAGCAAGGAGGCTTTAGAATTGGAGAACTGATTGGCAGGATGCTGCTTCAGATGTCACGTGCAAGAGATCGCTGTAGCTGAAAAATTGAAAGAGACATATGAACTCAAAAATCAAACCAACATCAACAAACGGCTGTTTCAATCATCAAAGTTTTGTTCTGCGGTCAGATCATCAGAGGGTCTTGTGAGACATTCAAAACAGAAAGAGTAACTATTACAGCATGAAATGTAACATGATGGTACGCGTATTGCAACTAAACGCCTTCAGCAAATGGATGCAAAACACAGCACGGTTTTGGAAAGAAACTCTTGCCCGCTGCAACCTGTTGCAACCTTTGCACAATGATTCTTCGCCCGGTGCATCCTGCGAGTCTGTCTCGAATCTTTGAAGAGAGCAAGGTTCAGGAGAGGCTGTCGACCAGGTGGCAAGGCCCCATTGAAGGATGGCGCAGCGGGCGCCCCACGTCTTTCAGTGTGATTTTCATTGCTGCGACAGCCGTGGCGGGACGGAACAGACGAGCAAGCAGAGCAGCAGCACAGAATGAAGGCCGCCTTGCAGGACCAGCCAACTTGATTCCAGAAGAGTTCTTTGGTGATGGGCAAGAACTTCAGCTAAGTTCATATCGAATGCAGTTGCTTCAAAGTGAAGCTTTGCGAAAACAGGTGCGCAGAGACCTGGGTGATGAGTTAGAGGATGAGGTCTGGGAAAGCTTGAAGGTCAATCTAAGAGCAGACGTCATGGATGCCTTGAAGGATGAACTTGAAGATGAAGTCCGCCAAACCCTGACAAAGGAACTTGGTGATGAAATGGACATGGACGACATGGACGACATGGACGAAATGGATGAGGTGGATGATTCGGAAGAGGATGTAAAGAATGTAAAGGAAGCGGAGGAGGTTGATGACGATTTTGATGAGGCTGAGGCTGATAGACTGTTAGATGAACTGGCAGCAAAGGATGTTGAGGAGGTAATGTTGAAGTTCCCAACTTTGTCAGATGAGCTGAAAAAGCAAGTAAAGGAAAAGTTTTGTGAAGAAATGAGAAAGGAAATGAAAGTCGAGGTCGTCTTGGAGCTTAAGGAAGACCTACGAGATCAAGCTGAGGAAGTCCTTATGGAGGAGCTTGAAGCTGAAGCTCGCTTTGAACTTCGAGAAGAGCTGGAGGAAGAAGTGAGGAATGATTTGCTCTGGGATGGTTGAGATTTGGTTGAGATATGGTTGAGTACTCTTGAGTGTTTCTCGAGTCACGCCATACGCAAGGGTTGCTTGACTTTGTAAAGAGTTCAACTGCTGTAGCCTCCAGAAAAACCCGTCGAAAACTAGAGTGCTTTGTCCGCTGAGACGGCAGATATCAGCAGCTTAATATCCGGAATAGGAACCACAGGTTGTCGGCTGTCGCATTCATTGCCGCAGCATACCTTGAGCTGCCTCTCCAAGCATAAAGCGCCGCCAAGCTGCCTAGCTGTGTGAGGTGTCGAAAATTGTACTTTAAACTGTTTTTCAACTATTCCTTTCAGTATCAAAGACAGGTGACAATACGTAAGTGTAGTATATCATAGCATATCATATCGCTATAGAGATCCTGCACGGGTGTTATGTGTCATGGTATTGATACGTGACCTAACACAGTGGAAGCAGATCACCGCTGGCAGAAAAGTCTCTGAAGCTCTATGCTGCTTCCTTGACCTGGTTGAGTAAGTGCACAGGGCAACGTTCTCTGTATCGAACGACAAGTGCTAGCTTGCCTAGCGGCTTTCCCAGTTTGATAGGGACTGACAGGGACTGACAGGGACCGATAAGGACTGATAGGGACTTATTGCAAGGTAAAATGCGAAGCTCACTATGAAGTCACAGGAGATTTCTTTGTACGATTCTCTTGGCAAACAGGCGGCAAATGGCAATGTGGAAGTTGAGGACTCAGGTAAACTGCCTATCCTGAGTGATGCGGCATCAAGAGCTTTGCCACAGTTTGCAATTTCATCAGGCTTCTCGGACCTTTTGCTGAGGCACCCACTAATGGAAGTGCAGGTGGCTTTCTGTCCGCGTATGCATAGTCATCAGAGCAAAATCTCGGCCTTCCCCAGCTGCAAATCCACACTTTCATTGCCACTCACTATCACAGCCGATGATGAAGCAGCATTGTCAAGCTGATATATTTCGGTCCCAATGTCTTACCTACCGCTGGCGTAGCAGTTAATTGTGCACGGATGAAGGAAGTACCATCAATTCGGGTGACAGCGGAAACAGAACATGTGATACCAAAGCACTATGAGCCTGGCTTGGATCAGGTGGATCATCTGGAAAAAAGCTGTCATACTGTCACACCGTATTTGCCATGTCATACCGTTCCATCGAGTGAATCAACTTCTATAGGCATACAGCATGCACTGACATTCACGTTGCATTGCATGTCTCGTGGTGTCTGTGTAGGCGCCCCTGTTCAGCCTCCAGCACCTCCTAAAGCCAAGGCCACGGGTTGGAGGTAGATAGGATGCTGAGGAGTAGCTGAGAAGTGGCTGAGGATGCCTGATTCTGTCTCCACCCTTTAACTTATGATTCGATGTCCACAATATTTTCCAGAGAACTCTGATGGGATCTGATTGGTCTCTTTCATTCATTTCATTTTGATTATTCACGAAAGCTAGCCCCTGCTAGCTGAAGTCCCTTCAGCTTTAGCAAGGTATTGGCAGGGGCTGGAGTCGCCAATCGCACCAAGCTTCGCAGTTAACTACCCACCCTCCACCCCGGCTGGCTTTGTCACCTTGACAAGCAGTTTTGCGTAGCTCGACCCCCCCCGGGGACATCTTTTCATATTGTCGCCGTCAGCATCATCAGCATCATCAGACTTACTCTCACACCCCTGTTTCACAACACCTTCCTCACACAATTGTACAATCTACTTTGTATCTCCCAATTTCTCACACTCCGCTCTTTCACCACACCTTCCTCCTTCTCCCTTTACCCTCCCAGCTAGCTTTCGTTCCTTACCCTGGGCCTCAAGTTTGTGTAGTGTAGTGCTGGTCATATGCCCTTTCTGACTGCAACAGCGCATGGGGCTTTCGCAAATTTGTTTGAAAGACAAACTGGGGAGACTGGGGAGACCATCAAAGCAGAAATTGTGGATGTATCTTTGATGCTGTTGATACGTGGAAAGTTAGAGGAAAGACGGTTTTGCTGCTGGTGGGTGCTAATGTGTGCTGCTATGGGTAGTAGGGGCTAGGCGGCTACCCAAGTGATGGCTGCTCATGCGACATGCTTGTGCTTTTGGGGCTGTCTTGCCCTGTGGAAAGGGTGGAGTGGACTGCATCCTGTTGCAACCCATGTCCATGAGGACAACGCGTGCTTGACCTGG
>Ga0126342_10004935_pt1 | contig 23052 bp, 14 predicted proteins | sample Cyp1metagenome_FD_92528 | JGI IMG/M metagenome (GOLD analysis project Ga0126342, IMG submission 92528) | Coral microbial communities from Lord Howe Island, Old Settlement Bay, Australia - Cyphastrea 1 metagenome | ecosystem: Host-associated > Invertebrates > Cnidaria > Coral ...
AGGACGACAAGGACGACAAGGAGGACGAGGAGGACGAGGAGGAGAGGAGGAGGAGGAGGACGAGGCAGGAGGAGGCAACTGACATAAAATCTAACAACCCTCACCTGGCAGGTGGGGAAAAACAATAGTAGAAATAATAAGAATGATGATGATAATGATAGTGATAATGATACTGGCAATGGTAATAATCAGCTGAAATAATATGACATAAAATATGATGATGATGATGATGATGATAATGAGAATGATACTGGCAATGATAATAATCACCTGAAATAAAATGACCTTTGAAGCACAAGCAAACGGAACATAAAACATCATGAACATAATTTGATATAATGCAGGTTGCACTGTCTGTGATTTATATGTGTATAGTTGTATATATATATATATTCACAGCATAAAACTGGAAACAAAGAGCAATCACCGGGGATCATCATCTATATTATGAAAGGGCACACCACCTATAGAAAATGGGAGGGCAAATCGAGACTATAGATGACATACTGTCATTCACAAATGATTTTACAGAAGTTGGTTGATCCATGTTGATCCCACATATCCATACACATCCAACCATGTTAGATACAACCTTAAGTTTAAGTATAGAGACTTTGAAAATGATGATGCACTTACCTAACTCGATTCCGGGGATTTCCCTTGTTTTCCTATCCAGCCAAGACTATATATACATCAACCAAGACCATACCAATTCCTAGCTCCAGGGCATTCCAGGGCTCAAATGGTTCCCAGATTACAACCAAACTTCAAACCCAAGCTAGGTCAACAGTGCTCTCCGGTTTGCTCGTCTCTGAGTAGTCACCGTTGCTCGCATTTTTGGTTCTTTCGATGTGCGTGAAATGCGAAACATAGACGTAAACACACACACACACGTGTGTGTGCATCATGTGTGCGTTTGCATTCTGTAAACCATGCGTAAATACAGAATTACACAGAGGTAACCTGTATAGTGTAAGAAACACAATGCCATCAACCTACCATTTGGGGAGGATAGTTGCTACCCATAGTGATCTTAGGGATGATAGGGTACTCCTGTCCATCCCATGGTTTCGTGTTCTATTTTACCGTAAGAAAAGGCCGGCATCGGCCATTTTGAGAAAACTCCCTTCGTCCCTTCGTATCGTTGTTTTATTATAGCCCCATCATTAATATATCGTATTCAGTATACCAAGGATCACCCAGATTTCTTTTCAAGCATACATATATATTCTATATAAGTACTATTAATAAGTAGCTGGATGACATATATGCAACATGACGTCGTGGTAAGGTGGTGCCACATGTTACGTAACTGGTGTGCCACTATCGACCTGTATCGCTGGCAGGCTATTAATAAATGTAGGTCGTCATCACCACCTATGACTAGCTAGATGTCTGTTGCTTTTTTCTCTTACATCTGTATGATACATGTTATCCAAGCCGTTTTTGGTAAGATTGTGAACCCTCTTGGGCAGCGTTCAATTTTCCTGTGTCATGCCATTTTTCCGGTTGAAAAAAACTGCCATAATGGATTGTGATAGACCACAAGAAAAGTGGGTAGTATCTGATCCCCATCTTAGACATGCCTAAGGGGTCAAAAAAAAAAATCACTATAGATTTTTCAAATGGTGGATTTTCCATTGGGAAAATGGGTAACGCCTTAAACAAACCCAGGTAATCATCAACCATAATATCAGTTGTATCAAAAAATATTCCCATCTTTGGATGGACAGGCGCCTGGCCACAAAGGTGCTTCAAGAGCTTGTCGTTGGCCGCCTTCATGGCCTCCTGCTTTCCTTGCGGAGTTCTTCAGACATCAATACGGGTCAGTGGTTAAAAATGGTGAATACTGGTAAATAATGTTTATATAATACTGGTTATTACAAAGATGTTTAATTGTTATTTACTATGTTGTTTATTGATAATATAATGGTTTTAAATTATGAATGGCTGGTTGGTGGTTTCAAGCCATCTGAAAAATATGCTCGTCAGTTGGGATGATGACAATCCCAACTGAATGGAAAAATAATCTAAATGTTCCAAACCACCAACCAGCAAATGTTTCATCACATTCTTATGTCATCCCCATCGGTCCCATGGGTTACCTCATCAGATTTCTACATCATGAACTGGTTGGTGGTTTCAACCCCTCTGAAACATATTAGTCAAATGGGAAGGATTATCCCATATATTATGGAAAATAAAACATGTTCAAAACCACCAACCAGATGACATCTATGAGACAAAACCCTGGTACCTGGATAGTACACCAACATAGCTGGTCAATGGATGGTTACTCCCCAAAAATATGGAAATAATAGGTTGTGACACATCTCTATATTCCAAAACAAAACAATCTGAGTGGGGATCTTGGGCCCAAGGCAACGGTGAAATCTTCCACGCCCTGCAGCCCCGCAGGGCAACATTGGGGAGTTCACCCCGGAAACCATGGGATGTTCCGAAATTTGGGCTCCTGCAACTGCTTGGTGGGGCGTTTTATCCATCCAAAAATAGTGAGTCTACTATGGTTTACTATGGTTTACTATGGTTTGCTGGTTGGTGGTGTGTTTTAACCATCTTGAAAAATATTAGAGTTCGTCAATATTTTGGAAGGATGACATCCCATATATGAAATGGAAAATAGAAAAACATGAAACCACCAAATCCTGCAATTTGTCCATTCCAACCCATTGATAATCCATCGATTTTGAATGAAACAAAAACATGATGACTATTCACCCACAACTATGCCACAGTTCGCCCGACCTACCCACCTTTCGTTTTGAATCCGAGAGAAAGAAGTGCGTTGCACATGTTTTAGGATCCCTTCCCGGTCAAAATACCATGGATGATCACTGGGTTTGTGAAAGGGAATGGGAAACTGTGGGTTTAAACCATCTTCAAAAAATAGATAAAAAATATAAGTGTCCTCCGGCAATCAAACTGGGCCATGGAAGATCCACCATTTAATAGATGTTTTTTCCAATTAAACCCACCATGTAGAGGGGATTTCCAATTGCCATGTTGGATTACTCGGGGATATATATATATACGTATATACGTCATATGTGGTATTCCCAGGCTTTTTGCAAATCTCCTTTCCGGGTACTGTCTTTTGTTTAAACCAGCCGGTGGTATTTGGCTTTAGCGGTGGATGTGTTTCTTTGGGATCTTTTTAACCCACCAGTTGTTGGGAGGGACTTGAACCATGACACAAGCTTATTTCTACTTAGATCTGCCTTGAAGTTTGTTGAGAGGCTATAGTAATTGAATGGGTTGTATCACTCTAAAATTGGGTCTATACTCTATACCGTATCATAAATGATATCTTCTCAGCTATGAACCATAGCCCGTTGGTACTCAGTTGACTAACAACGCCCATCCCAAGTTGAGGGAAAGGTCGTGAAGGCCAACAAGCTGAGCTTCGCGGCACTCCATTGCTCGTTTTCTCCATTTTAAAATGACCCTCCCGCCGGCGGGTTTTGCACCCAGCAGGGGGATGTGAGAGTTCGCGCCCTCGGAGACCGCTGTGCTGGAAATGGCTGCGGCGAGAATTCACAAGTGCATGGCTGACTTTGGTTACCTTGCAAATCACTGATTGTCGGTCTATGATTCCCCAGCTTCAATTGGATTTCAAGTCTGTCTATATATATATATATATATATGTGTGTATATATATATACACGAATAAATATATATATATATGTGTGTGTGTATTTAAACAATGCACATACTGTATGGGCCAATGCTGGGCGTTTGCCATCACTTTTCCCTTGCTGATCATTTGTAATTCATTCATTTCAACGGCGGTAACAGGAGTCGGGGGCTTTTGGCAACCTAGGTTGGCTGGCCCAAGCCCACACAACAATTCATTGACTGATTGGGATTTTCGGATTTTCATCCCAGCTAGCATGGGAAACTGAATGCGTTGAAAACACCTAGCAGTTACAGTAGGGTCTTTTTCGCAATATTGCCCTCCCAGCTGTAAGTTGGTTTATAATAATTTAATATAGCCCATTACAAACTGTACTTATCAGTATCATGTAGTATCAAAAGCCTTAAAGTTATTCGAGTATATTGGAGTTAGGATCCAACTTAGCTATCGTTTGGGAGCCTCACTTTAAAAAAACATTATTTAAGCGGATTCTTCAGTGTCTGATTGATTGACTAAGTAGTTGCATGATCTTGGAAGGATCCCTGGGCCGAAGGATCCCTGGGCCCCCTTACATTCTTCACAATTGCACCCTGTTTTCATTTAGAGTCTGAGGATTGCCCCATCGATTCTGATCAGTTCATGCATACATATATGTATATATATATATATTACATACAAATACATATTCTAAATATTATATATATAAATGGAATATTACTATATAATAGTACTATATAATAGTACTAGTTGCAATAATGATGATGATTAATTATACATATATGCATATATATATATATACAGTTATATATATATCCCAAATCACATTCAACTCGGAGTCATTAGTTTATTTCATGGCCAAAATCATCGCATAGCTCTGCAACTCTGCAACGTTTTCTTTTCAGAGCACGCATCTGCGCGGCCGCGCTGAGTCTCCGTGCAGCAAGTATGTCAGTCGTGACGCAACACGTTTACGGCTGTTGAGACCAGGCAAAATCAATGATGACCACTACTGTACTTGGTTGGGGGTGTCTGACATTGGGATGTATCCCAAAATTACGATTTGAATAGGGAACATGAACGCTATACAATGACGGCAACAGGAATGAAGCCATAAAACTGGGGTATATAGCCAGCAATTTTGCTGAGAGGATAATATGTAATCATAGCCCAGCCACTTTCGTTACAAACTCTTGGCTTTTAATGGGCATCAAATGGCTAAGAAAATAGTGCAAGAATATCAAGGGGGGATGACGATGACTATGGGGGTTTTACTATGGGAAGTTGATGGAGTAAAGTTACAATCCACAACATACATGTCAACCCCGGATGAGACTAAACCATTGTTTTGAAATTAGGGGGTGCTCCTCCAATAGTCATTTCATCTGATACTTTTTCATGGCACCCTCCCACTTAAACAGCCGTTTGGGGTTTATTAATCCAGGGATGACATTATAAATCATCAGGTGATGGCAATATAGAACTAACCATGTCAACACACGATCAATGACCCCCGGATTGGAAAACGGTGGTGAACCTGAACCCCACTTGGGATCCATTGGCCGATCATGTATCCAAAATGTTCCATAAAACTTTCATATTTCCACAGTAACCGTAATGTTCCAAAATGTTCCAAAATGTATCCAAAATGTTCCAAACTGTTCCAAATGTATCCAAATGTGTCATCACAATTTCATGTCCTCCCCACTTACCATGTGTTACCTCATCAGATTTCCACCTTTTTTCAATCATGTCTCGGTGCAGTTTCTCTACCTGGTCTCCACCGTTGTGGTCGACCTCATCCGCTTGCCACCCAGAAACTCTCCGAAACTGCGCTGGGGTTGTGCCGACAATGCTGAAGGCAAGTGGAGGCTGCAAGATGAAGGACTTGCGAAGTTGTTTGGTAAGTTAGTTGAGCTGGTTGGAAGAAACATGGATGTGCCATGGGGTAAACTAACTTCATCTAACTCAGATGCGGAAAACACATGTTTTCCCCAAGAGAATAATCTACAAATGAAATGTCTACATGGTTGATGTTCCACATCTATGTTAGTTTACCTAGGGCAAGCACACTAACGTCAAGTTTAATTTGCACTTGCACGCCCCCTCCCGGAAAAAAGTAATGAACAATGTTCACATGTATATATATATATATATATAATTATATACATATATATATATATATAAACATGTATGTGTGTATACGTATGATTATAAGTATAGTTTGCTAGGTTTGTTTCTTAGTGGGTTAACGATTAACGGAAGTTCATGCTGGATATATCTCTATTGGATGGATGGGTGCATTTTCAAATTTATGGAGAGGGAAAAGCACTTACGGTGCCTCCCGTGCATAGAGTCTTGCTTTCAATAATTAGCAGCCTGTTTCTTGCGGCAATCTTCAATGAAAACTTCAGGCTCATCTGACTATCAACGTGTTTTAAACAGTATGCATTAAAAAAAACATTTTATATTTAGACTATATATGACATAAATATTTACATAAGCAATATATATATATGTGATATCCCACGCTTACAGCTCCACTGCACATGAATGTTGCTTCCGGATTGGAAACGGCACATTGAAATGTGCCGAAAACTGTCTGAAAAATGAACTTCTAGAGCCCTATAGAGCTGGCGACCTACGCTGTACACATCGTTCAAAGGACCGGGACCGGCTCTGAAGCATCCTGGTGAAACTTCCGAAAGGGGAATAGATAGTGGTCCTTTCTTACTAATTGACATTGGTAATCAGATAATTACATGCAATCATATTCAATATGATCCAATATGATCCAATATATCGCCATCTCAACAACCTTTGTGAATTTGCACAAACAAAACCTAGGGATTTGCAGTTTCATCACCATTCACGTTTCTAGACTCATCATGCAGTAATTAGCATTTTTGGTCTTATCAGTTTGCAGTAAGACCTGCTCTCAAAGAGGTCCTAGGCCAGTGATTCTTTCACAGAATGCACTCCTCCCTATACTAGTAAAATCAGAAATCATCCCAGCAGAATCAACGATTTGACCAGTTTGGTTTCTGGAGCCAAGGCGTTCATCTCGGACGTTCGTCTAAAACCATGCGTACGTCTGGCGATTGGTTGAACCCGACGCCATGGAACCCATGGAACCACCAGCTGAGAGGGTGAACCACGCTGCAGGTATTTTTCATGTTCAGCAGAGCTGCTATGTGGGATGGAATCGTGGCTTAACTTAGATACCCGGAAAATTTAAAGAACAAAGCAATCTCTAACTGGATATGACACGGTCAGTCTATTCCTCCATTTCTGGCTATAAAGCCACCCATGAAGCCACCGAATCCAGACTGACCCAGAATCATCGCACCTGGTTCCCTGGCTATCCTTGAATGCAAGGACAGAACGCTGCCAGGTTTCTCTTCCTTGGACACGGATGAAGGGCATGAGAAACACGAGGATTCCGGGCTGACCAAGTGGTGCCATCCCCCATGTCTAAACTTGTTGCCAAAAGCGAGGCATGCAACGCAACCAGCAGGATTGCGGCAGTTCCAATCATAGTCTAGCTATGTCTAGTTGCTTGAACCACAGAGAAACTCTTCAGCACCTTTTCGGTGATACCAACATGACACTTCCTATGATATATAGTAAGAACATATATAGCGCATAACATATGTAATATTTACATATATATATATATAAATATTATTTTATAATTTATACAGTAATAGACAAACATCAAAAATACAACATAGCTTTAAAAAAAAATAAAATTTATTATGACAACCAGCCACTTGGAATTTACAAACATCCGGCCGGCGCCCATGTAAATATTGCTAAATGTCCAGCGCAGGAATTTGCTGGCATACTTCTGCATGATCGCAAATTCTTTGGACGACTGCCCTGTGGCCTTGGGACTAGGCCAATATTTGGGCCAGGGAGGAGAAACGGACGGAGAAAGAAACCCGTTCTCCCACATATCAATTTTTTTAACATTGCCCAAATGGCCATATTTGACCAAGCTGAATGAAATACGAACAATGCTCAATCTATATATAGGTGTATATATATATATACGACTTAATATGATAAGTTTGGGAACATGGACTTTATTCGCGCCATGAAAGCTGGATCGCTTCTAAAACAGTCAGGTGGAGGGTTGCTGGCTTTGCTCCAAAAACATCGGTGATTGACTTCAAGTGCTTGGCGATTGATAAAAGCTTAGCCTGGTGCATCATGTGGCAAATTGAACCATAAACCGAACCTGTCATTTCAGACTGGTTTCTACCAACCACACATTTCTTTTGAACATGGGATGGTGTATGATTGGGTTCAAAATATGAAATCTCCAGCAAACTATGTACAAGAACTGTCAGCCATGATGCTTATATTGGGGTGAGGCTAGCTCCCTTGTGAGGTTCATTTCCAATATCTTATATAAATGTACATATATATGTATATAAACAATAAGATAGATAGATAGATAGATAGATAGACAGATAGACAGATAGACAGATAGACAGATAGACAGATAGACAGATAGATAGATAGATAGATAGATAGATATATATGTTATGTGGGTCTACACATATACAAATGTACACAGATACTGTAATATATATATATATATAATATACATATATATATATGACTATCAAACTATGAGAATCAATATTTACAGATAGAAACCACGAGGTTCTGTGCACTGGACCTTGCTGACACAACGCGGAATCACCTTTGGCTGCTTTGCCCATCTTCGCCCATTTCCCACTGAAATTGTCACTTCAACAAGCCCAGTACCTGGTATCCCTGGTAGGTGGGGTTACAATCCACTTATTATGTGGGACAGCGGAGGACCCACCATGGTTTCCTTCGTGGGATCCTTCAAGTACCCCATTTTCAGAGGCCCAGGTGGCATCCACCACCATAGTCATCGCCGTGAACATGGCCACAACACCGGCGGCGTTGGCCAAGACCTCTTCGCCCGCGGCATCCTTCAGAGCCTGGACGCATCCTGCACGGCGGACCGGTGATTTACGCGGGATCCTCCACGGTCTCTTTAGAGGCTCTGTGCCCTTAAAAGGGTTCCCGTATACCAAGGGGCTTCCTGTGTACATTTGATCCCCCAGATGAAGCCCCCAGATTAAGGGGATCCGGGAAGCCTTCCTGTGCACCCTTCCAGGGCCATTGGTGCCATTGTGAAAATTGTTGATTTTTCACCAAATGGGCATCTCAAGAATGTGGAGAAAGGGATTCCCACATGGGAACACATCAATGGGACTGCTGTTTCTGATCTCGTTGGATTGTATACGAGAGCAAGATAATAAAGGGTATACGAGAGCGTCTAGAGAGACCCTCCAAAAACGTGAAAGAGCGACACACTAAGTCATGATTGGTCTCAAAAATGGCATAACATGGCCACAGAATGGCAATTATTTGTTTTCGGAAGATGAGTGAAAAAGCCTCACATGTTCAGTTACCGATTTTGAAACAGAGCCAGTTGTATCTGTGAGTCTTGGCTCCACACTACTCAAATCACCGTTAATCCTACAAACCCAGGGATGCCCTGCAACCAGCAATGATGGGCGGCTCAGGCAATTCACCATTTATCGCGGAACTTAGCTAGTCAGGTGTTTCCCCTTTTCAGTGAGACATGCTCAACACATCTGCCATTCACATCCATTCACCAAAGTTGACCCCTGGTAAACCAAAATATAGTTACTGAACATGGAGCATTATAGATCTGGGTAAATTAAAATAATTCACTGACCTGAATTAAGGCCATTTGGGGATGATTTCTCATGATTCCAGTGAGGTCGCAGTGAGGTCGTTATAATTTACCCAGATGGACCATTTAAATTTATAGATATTTTATAGATGATTTCCCTATGGAAAATGCTGATGGTTCATGGTTAAAGCCCTTAAATCTTCAGCTCAGCATCTGTCAATGCGCTGCCGTGGGCTTGGTGCCCCGGGCTCAGCGGGCAAACGTTCATCTGCCATGGCACTACCTGAGAATCTGAGTCCCAGTTGGTAACTCATTGTGCACATGGGGATCTATCATGATCTATCTACAGCTGTCTGTCTACCTACCTAAGTATTCTACATTCACTATGTTCACGTGTTCTTTGAATCTTATTTGCACCTAAAACTGTCTATAACTCTATAGCTGGCTGTGGATATGATTCTCCTTACTAACTGGGATGCACATCCGAAAAAACGGATGTCTATTCCTTCTGGCATTCCTGTGTTCACCTCAAAGAACCAGCACTCTAAGGAACACTGGTAAAGTCAATCAGTATCATTCACACCTGATGGGTCAAAATCTGTGAAATTATGTGAAATTACCTTCCCATATGACTTGGGGAATAAACATCCATCAATCAGCTATGACTATGACCAGTCGGGTACCATCCGGTACCAGACTTTTCACCCAGCAACCTAGATCCACCATGAGTTGCACATCACGGTGTAGCCGGTCTCCAAACAGCAAAGCAGTATCTCTCATCATGATATGGCCGTCCCGTCAGAAAACACAATGAATTCCAGTCGTGTAGGCTGACGCAATGCTCTCCATGTCCTTAGTCTATCTTCGCACCCTTGGTGCCCAGGTGCCATATTGGGATATTTGCAGACCAGTTGGAAAAGGGATAGTCAGCCTGGTGACAAAGTCCTCAAAGTGATGGTTATCTCTTCCTTCAGCGGGTTACAACCCTGGTTCCTGAACTGACGGATTTGGGATATCTCCAGGTCCTGAAAGAAGCTCAAATGCTACCATCCCCCAACTATCAGACTGGACCCCGAGAATCGCTCATTCCAAGGTAGTAGTCTAACCTCTCATTTGTCAGAGCCTATGTTTGTAGGAGGGACAGTAGCATCCTATTGATGATGGAATTTGGAAAACGCATGTGCTATGTGTACCTGAGTTAGCAGGGACGCTTAATCACCAAGTTTTGTCTCGGTTGTACAAAGCATAATGTAGATGAATTGATGAGCGGCGAGACAAACATATATAATAATAATAATAATATACAAATTACAACTGCGATATGGCCCCAATTTAATGTCAATTCTGGCATTGACTAAAGGCCAAACGTGGGGAACCTGCTCTTAGGTCACAGTGACGGCGCGGCTGATCTTGGATCCCGGAAAGGGTTTCATTTGGAAGATTGCAAAATTCCTCGGCCCGGCTGCAAGGCTGGATGTAGCTGGAGATTTGAATCAGTGCTTTTCTGGACATGCACAGTGGCACTGTATACCCAATAAGAAACCATCCCCACTATTCTCAGAAATGGGTGGTAAACATCATCCCCAATTGGTAGGTTTATCCTTGGGTTTACCAAACAATGAGTTTGGAGTTGTTTCTGAATTGCTGAATTTCTATTCCAAGTCGAAGCTTGGTGAGGCGTCAGCGTAAGTCGCAGGTCGACTTCAAGATGGTTCTAGGTGTGGGGAACTCACGCGAATTCTAGTTGTGGGTGGCACGCATCACCCAGTGCAAATGTATGCCCATCTCGGTGAGTTTGACTCGTTATGTTGCTTGGAATCAAATTCAATTCTTGTCGGTTGAATCCACACTTGTGTTCGTTAATCCCCATGTTCGCTTACAAGACAAAGGCATGTCCTTGGTCCAAACTTCTTCAAATGTGTTGGAATATATTTCAATGATAGTCAACACGTTGAGTCATGATATTAATGTCGTCATTGTGGTAAAGCCAACAAACCGACGATTTGGGGCTGAGTCTTGCAAATCATTGATTTTTGAATCTTGGTTTTTAAACATGCAATACTCAAAGGTTTCCAACAGCTCCACCATATCTGGTAGATGGCTTCTGACCGACTCCTCCGACTGTGCTGTTTCAAAGGCGCGGGGGGTACGCCACGGAACTCCAATGGAACCTGTTGCGACGTCGCCAAGAGGTCATGACTGAAGCCCCATGGACTTTGGTCCCTACGAAATGTGGTGAAATCTCAAGAAATTCCCTACTAAACCATGATTTCGTTGGGTGTTTCATATGGGGAAGGGATTACTCATTACTCCCCCCTGGCAAGCCCCCCATTTCATGGGAAGATTTCATGGGAAACCCAGGCGACCCAACATCTTGGTCTCTGCAAAAATGCCAGACATTGTACCTTCAACAAGCTGTCCTACCTCGTCAAAAACTGATTCCAGTCATATTTGAATAAGATTTGTGTGTGTATGTCTATGCATGCATGCATGCATGCATGCATGCATGGATGGATGGATGGATGGATGAAAGGATGTAAGTATGTACGCTACATATAATTGCATATACATCCTCACACACACATGTGTGTGTCTACCTTCCCCCGACCACACCAAGTCGAACTTCCAGGGCACTTCAAGAATCCGAGTGCGCTTATTGTTGTGGCAAGCAGACATGATATTCCAACATATTCCAACAAATGGCTGGGTATACCCCAGGAAAACATCTAACTAACTTGTTGGATCTTTTTGGTACCATGTTTTCAGACAAAACCAACATGTTCCAATACATCCCAACATATTTAAAAACAAAACCTTCCCCCAATCTTAAATACCCCTCGGAACGAGACCTTGGTCTGGTATTGGATCTCTTGATTTTGGGGCCCCTTTTTTGGGGCGCATTGGGAATTTCACTGGCTAATAGATGGTTAAACTATGATAAGTTACCAAATGAAACCACCGTTTTTGGTGATTAAGCAACCTATCCACCTAATTATTATAGCATTGTTACCCTCGGGGACTCAAACGTGGCTAGATGGAACATCCCCTATTCTTCCCTCTAAACCTCCACGAAACCAAGGAATTTTCCAGCCACCTTTGAGGACACCAAAGGCTACTTAATGTTCCAACATCCAACGACAAGTCGTGGCCCAAGTAACCAATGGTAAGCTGTCGTCAACGCTCCCTCCTTAGGGACGGACAGGACGGATATTCTCTCAGCACCGAGTTCGAGTTCTGGGGAGATTTTTGTTGGGTGTCATGTGGATAAAACATGGTAAAACAATAAACTACCCATCTGAGAATGGTTTCTACATACCACCTAGTAAAAATGGTGATTTGGGGGATGGTTTACTATTGTTTTGACCACATTACCCCAAAACCATTGGCTTTCCCATTGAAATTTTGATACCCTCAGCCTCCAGCGTCCTCAAACATGGCTAGAACATCGCACATAAAGGGAGTTTACAGCTGGGAAAAACATCGAAGTACATGGGTGATTTCCGGCAAGTATGCTTGATTACCAGATCGCCAATTTTTGATAATTTGGGGGTACCCACTTTGGGGTATCACCCGAATAGAAACAACGGTCATTGGAAGTGTCTCCACTTGCCACCCATGATACCAGACGGGGATTCACCATCCCCCTTTTCTGAAGGTGATCCCAAAAAAACAATTGCCGTGGAGGATGCTTTTAAATGCTTTGCCCTCTGGTAAACGTTTACATAATTATGGAAAATCACCATTCTTAATGGGTAAATCCACTTTAAATCACCATGTTCAATAGCTATGTTAGTTCACCAGAGGGTAAAAGATCCTGAGTGGGTGCGTCTGAAAATGGAATTTGAAAAACGCCAGCATCCACCAACATATCATATTACTACGGAACATGACGATAAACCACTGGACTCTGGAGATAGCTTATTTTCCACCCAAAGCCAAGTAGTGGATGTTTGTTGTTAAGAAGCTCTTACCCTCTGGTAAACTAACATAGCTATGGAAAATTGCACATTTATAGATGGTTTACCTACTAACAAATGGTGATTTTGTAGCTATGTTAGTTTACCAGAGGGTAATCACCTCTCGATGATCTTTATAAATTCATGAGAATACACATGAAACCGGCGGCATCACCGGCATGATGTAGCAAGGCACCCACTTGCTGTTGGGATTATCTGGCCGGCTCATGCCAGCCATCACTGGGCTCCTCTCCATGCCCAACCTCGAAACATGAAACATCCGCGCCCTGGGCCTGGGATTCTCAACAAAAATGAATATTTATATATATATACTCTCATCCGGTTGTAATATTTGTTTGGCAATAATAACAATAACAACAATAATATAATAATCATGAAACACAGTAACAATAAAAACAATAATAGTAACACACGACAAATAACCAGTAATAATAATATTTAATCAATACTAATGGTTGAAAATAATGATTGAAAAAATGATTTAACAATAATCATGGTAGTAATGGTTCTTAATAATGGATCCTTAATGGATCTTGATGGGATAACCAATGGGATTTACCAGTGTCATCTGTCATCAAATGTGGCTGGCTCGGAAACACCTGAACTGAATGTTTCTTTTTTCAATGAGAAAAACGTAGAACAAACCGGACAAAAACATTGCCATGCTTGATTGCCGGAGGGTATATCCTTACATTACCAAAAAGTGTATATATATATAATTATATATATATTATATATATATATGCATTTGCATCAACTTTAAATAGCAGTTGCTTACATTTGTACATTCGAAGATCTTTCAAGGTGTAGGGGCCCATTCGGGACCCTTAGATTCCCCAGCTGGATCAAGTCTACAGCAACTTGCTGGGCAGTAAATCATCACCAATTTCACCATGGGTGGTATAAATCATCAATATACCATTAACATAGCAATGGAAAATGGCCCATCAATGCTCATATAACCATCAACATTTTATGGGCACAACCATCCCCAATAAAATCATATACCATCTGGATATATTTTATGGCTGATGGTTGTACCCAATAAAATTTTGATGGTTATATGGATTTATATGAATGTTTACCATCTGGATATGACTCACAGTTTGCCATGGAAAATCAAGCACCATGCTATTAAGTTCGGTAAACCATCTATTTCTATGGGCCATGCCTTCCATGGCTATGTTAAAAAACCAAATGGTATATGGGTGATTCAAGGTGGCTTTGCTAACATTACTGTTCTCATCTCACAGCCAGTGAGGTCATGCCCAAAATGCCAATAGTTCCCGTGATCGCAAATGAGAAAACATATTCCCAGGTTTCTAGGTGAATATCATGGTTTCTTATGTTTCCTTTATTCCACATTGGGTTTCCCCACTGGCAATTCAAATTGTCACATAGATATGTATGATATGTTTTCTGAACACCAGTTCTAGATCATGTCCTACGCATTGTTTCCCGGAGTTTTCTGGGTTTTCCCTTCTTTTTTGGATGTTTACCCTGGAAAACATCCAGTGACACCCGCCCGGCGAGAAGCGTTTTGTAGACTTCCAGGTTGACATCTTGGCCCTGCAGTCCTCGGCGATTTGAGAAGACTATAGTTGAAATACGATCTTTAGAATCAAACCAGGTATGGGATCATGAAGTATACTATAATTTGTATACATTACCTAAAGTATACTAATTATTGTAAAATATATCAAGTATAGTATGTGATCATTAAAATCATGCCAAGTGGGTATGATATTTCTAAGTTGAGTTGATAATTTTCTCGATGGCATTGTGGACCCCAAATTACATAATCTTACGACAGTCATGGTGTGTTTGTCCATTTAGTTTGCTCCTGATTTATGGATGGATGGAGATGGTTTACATCGAGTAAATGAACAAAACCAAACCGTTAATATGAAACACACCCCTAAAGTCCACTGGTTTATGTGGCTACAAGTCCAATTTAAGATGATTTAAACCTGCAGTTCAATATGTTTAAGTTAAATCAGCATTGTTTCGTTCACAATGTTGATGCATAATTCCTCATGTTTATAATGGAGGGTGAATTCCCGATTTATTCTGGTTGAGGGTTTCAATTTCAACCATCTTGAAACATATTAGTCAATGGGAAGGATTATCCCATATATTATGGAAAATAAAAAATCGTTCCAAACCACCAACCAGTATTGATGATTCAACCACCTTTGTATTTGCATGATCCAAGTCGCGTGGCGCCCAAGCGACGGCCGGATCCCACTGCAGACCGCTGGAGCAAATCTCCGTGACGCGACGAAAGTGCGGCGTCCTGAGGATGGGTTTATGGGGGAACTTATGATGGGAATTTATGGTGGTTTTGTAGTGATTTATGATGCTTTTGTAATGGATTTATGATGGTTTTGGAGTGGTTTCATGGTGGTTTCTTGGTGTTTCTGGGGAATATTTATGGATATAGCAGGGCCAATAATTATGGGATGATATTGGGATAATAACGGTAACAATAGTGGTTGATTGGTAATAAGGAACCAATAACAATTGGTAAATGTTTGATAATAGTGGTAAAATCATCGAAGAAGTAAATGGTAGATTTTCCAGCTAGTCATGTTTTATTACCACAGGGTAAAGCATCCTGGAACAGTGTTTCTATCTTTTTGGTAGGTTGCTACATGTACAGTAAATATAAATAAATAAATATATATATATATATATACAAATAAACCAAAAATATGCATGTATGTATGTATTGTAATGTAATGCAATGCAAGGTAATGTAATGTATGTGCATATGTATTTCACAGAACAGCATATGTATATATAATTACATATAATTACTCACTTGTGTGCAATATGTAGGTCAAAACTCCAAACCCACGGAATCACCAATGCTGTTTATCTGTGGTATGAAGCCATCGTTTATTGCAAAAAAAAAGGGACAATTTACCTTTGGGCCCATTCCATCCCAGATCATCCCAGCTCCAAGGGTCTGATCCGCCTCCGCCACTGGCAGCTGCGGCATGGGAAGCCCCATGGCACGGTAGTAGGATCTGATCCCAGCGCTGGCAGCGATGACGTCCAGCAACTCGCCTTGTGAAAGGCCATTTCTGAGGCTCCCGAAGATTTGTCAAGCGTGGCTAGCTGGGAAATCCCCAAACTAAATGGAAGTGCTAATGGGAACATAATTTTGAAATGTGGGGAAATGTCCATTGCTGTGTTTCCTAGTGTTAGATTACCAGAGCACAAGCAACATATAACCTGGCTAATAATTAACCTGGCTAATAATTCAGCCAAAATGTAGATACATGATTCAAATTAGTTTGCCAAGATTAACCAAACATTCTGAAATTCATACCAAGCTTTAATTCCACCATCCAGGATGCATTACAAAATGATCGATCCGACCACCCCCTTGCAGCTCCCATCTCAGCAGCGCCCGGCGAAAGTCGCTGCAGAGTCGCAAAGGCGGATGCACTTTTCCTCTTTTAGCTCCTCCATGGGAACCCAAGGGGTTTGCTAAACCGACGACATTTTGACAAGGAGGTGCCAATTTTAATGATGAAGCATTGTTTGAATAGATTTGTGCATATATATATATACAGTATATCAATAAATCTATCTATCTATCTATCTACCTATCTATCTATCTGTCTACCTACCTACCTACCTACCTACCTACCTATCTAAGTCTCTATATTTTGTTTTTTCTTTCTATTGTTCTATCGTTCTATCTTTCTATCTATTCCATCCATCTATTCTATTCTTGTATATTCTATTCGATTCTATCTTATCTATAGAATTACATTTATCTCTGTTGATTCTATCTTATCTATCTAATCTTTCTAATCTATCTAATCTATCTAATCTATCTAATTGATCTAATCGGTCAAATCGATCTAATCGATCTAATCGATCTAACCGATCTAATCTATCTAATCTATCTAATCGATCTAACCGATCTATTCTATCTAATCTATCGGATCTATTGAATCGATCTATCGATCTATCGACCTATCGACCTATCGATCTATCGATCTATCGATCTTTCTATCTATCGATCTATCGATCTATCGATAGATCTATCGATCTATCGATCTATCTATCTATCTATACGTAACATCATATATATAGCATTTATCTGAATTTAAAATCAAACAAAATAGAAGTTCAAGAATTATAGATGAATGCCAATTCGTTTTTTGGGGGTAACTCTTGATGGTCAAGGTTTAGTCAGGGAATGACACCATCACCATCACGGCACCACAGAAGGGATGCAACCAATCCCATGGCCACCCGCTGTGGGGGTTTCAACCCATCCAAGAATGCTGCAGCCGTGATGCCAAATAAGAACAAAGAACTTTGTTCGGATCGTTTCACGCAAGGAGTTTGCAAAGGTATGTGCATTGAAACAATGAAGAAAATTTGGATGGTTTGGCAACCAAAAATTCAAAATGATTACCTTCTGGTAACATAAACATAGCTAATTATGGAACATTACCATTTTCAATGTATAAATGGGCCTTTTCAATAGCTATTTTGACATAACCAAAGGGTACTTAGATGTTGGTGAATCAGCGGTTTTGCAATACGAAACCATCCCGGCGGCTAGTGATTGATTGTGTGTATACTGTACGCCTATGATTATGCATACACATATGTGGCCTCAACAATGAGATGATTTTATTCCTGGCCTTGACAATTAGTTTATGATTGAGGATAGTTTCTGGCATTGTAGGCCTCGAGTCTCTCCATATGGTTCCATGAATTTGCCACATGCATGATATGTTCATCCAGTCTGTTTTTGGTGATTCATATATAGATGGGATGATCATGGGGTGAAATAAATAATACATTCCCCAAAATGATTTGATTCTGCATCTCGCCCTACTCCGGCGTGCAGTTGGGGTTATAAATGCGTATAGCTTCCATGACTATGGTCAGAAACCCAATTCGTTGCGATATGATATTAGTGCAGCTATGTTTATATATCCATACTCCTATGCATGTATTTATATATATATATATAACTCTCCGTCTCTCTATCTATCTCTATGTATATTTATAAATCATGAATTATGATTGTATTTTCACTTAAAACTTAAAACTGGAACTGCGGCCCCCATACCATCCGCTTCGCTCCTTCCCCTCCAGCTCAGTCAAAGCCTCAGGCAGCTCGCCGGCGTCCGAGAGCACCTTCCACAAGAAGTCGGCGGCTTCGAAGTAAAACCTGCGCGGCTGGCGAACAAAAAAGGTCGCAAACACGCAGTGTTTTTTTGGGACAAATAAACATCAGACACCAAAGAATTGATGTGAGTTAAGTTAAGTTAAGCAAGCAACAAAGAAATCGGGATTTCAACAACAGAAATGCGGGATATATGGGTTACCATGGGATTCTCGACCAGCATAACATTCATAACTGGAAAGTAATGCCTGGCCAGCAACGAATCAGCAGGATCTAACTCAAGCAACTTGGATCTGGGACCAGTAGCAATACCCGGGATGTTCAGAACCAACGAAGGTTTGTCCTGATTAAATCCTACAAAACTGCTTATATAATGTGTTTGGCAACACATGGGTTTGACTAAATGCACTAGTTAATCAGTTGTTCTTCTGATTCAGAGACACGAATCCAAGTCAGGGACTTGAACATGGTTTCTGATGGTTTATGTTTTTTTTGTTGGCCAAATTCATATTTTTTTTGCTCCAAAAATATGGAGAGTTTCATGCAGCCCACATCACAGATGAGAACCTGAGCTCATCCCCGTAGCGGCCAAGAGGCTCCTCCGTGAGCACGTGCTGTTGATTTGCCACCGCATGGACAAGAACGCCAAGACCCGCACAGTCATCCTGAGCAACACACCGACTCCGACAAGGAATGTGAGTGGAGAAGATTCGGATTCACCTGCCAACACTGGCAGAGGATGGGGATTGAATGCAAACATGCGATTGACTCAATGAAATATATCCGAAAGCAAACAAGAACAACGAGGATGTCATTGGCGAATATGCGGATTTCAAAAGTCATATTTTCAGATACAAACATAGGAATTTCATGGAATTGCACCGACAAAAGTGGGCGACGAAACCAACAATATAGAGGAGAAACAAATTGGACCGATGCACATACAGTACTAATGCAGTCCTCTGAAACTACATCCAGAAGGCAAATATGCTATCTTAATCTAAGAGACATCCAGTGAAACAAATGCATGTCAAACCATACACGTTTTAAATGGATTTTGTCCAAAACACTTGGAGCATCTGCAACATCTACCGAGAAAAAAAAGTGCTATGTATTGTTCCCCCCGGCAGAGTCCTGGGTGCCGAAAGAGTGATCCTCGACGCGTTGCGGCACAGAGGTGGCAAAGCACAGCAGAAATTCAGAAAATATGATGCCGTTGACTGTCCGGTTTCAAACATGGAGATGGATGGAAATGGATGCAAATGGGACATCTCATCTCCCCATGAATGGGCACATGTTAATAAGACACTTTGAAAATAAACACGGATGATTCCTTTGCCAGGTATTCAGAGACTTGGTTGAATCAAACATCAACGGACGTCAACGGAACACCCTTGGATTTTCATGGGACAAGACATGTTTGTTTGCAGATTTTCTAGTGAACAAGGCCAGGAAAGAATTCATTGGGCCCATTTCTGCCAAACATGAATAGATTCATCACAATCTGTCAGGAATTCTGGGGAGCTTAGTTTTGTTTATTCCTTAGGATAGGACAGGCCGTAGTGGATGCGAAGATGAGTGAGTTATCGTATCACGAGATCAGCGGTGCTGCTACAAATCCACAATCTGGTTGCTAAAGATCCATTTTTTTCCTCAAAAACATCAACGGTTCCATCATCGGTCGCCGAAAAAAACGCAACAATGAGATCATCCAAACAATTCGAACAAGGCCAGTGGACTCCACGTGTCACACCGTTTTTGGATTCCATGGGACGAGTCTCGGCTTCAAAGATTTCCACACAAATGTCCTTCACCTTCCACTCTCGGCCCTTCGCCTTAGATCAAAACCGGGTGCAGTTGGGGTTGGGTCCCATGGCCCCCCAAGGCTTGACTCGAGGTGCCATTCCCCCGTCAGGGGCCCCGCTTAGGATAGCTATATCAGTTGGTGAACATAAGTCTTATAATAACTATATGGTTCATGGTAACTTATAAGTATAGTATTAAGCCCCATTAAATCCCATAAAATACCATTCATCCTATGGTATTATAACTATAGCCAATGGGGTTTATAAACCAACGTTCACATAACGTAACTGATGGGCCCCATCTTACGAAGGACCCAGATCCGCTGCCAAGCTGCATGGAGTTTCTGGCAACCTGCAGGAGATCCCTTTAAAAAATCTCTTCATACCAGGTAAAAAATGAACGGCAAATATTGAATTTCTGAATGCCCTTTGGTAATTTAACGTAGTTATGGGAAAACAACAATTCTTAATAGGTAAATATGCATAAATCATCTAGAAATGGGCCATTTCCCACAGTTACATATGTTAAATAACCAAAGGGTACATGTTACAGAAACAGTATGACATAGATATAAAATGATCTATAGATATTATACATATAGCTCCATTTCTGGCGAGACATGGCCCTGTCCAAATCGCTGGATCTCGTCTTGGCGCTCCGTTTTTGTTCCGGATGAGTCTGGATTTCCAAAACTTCAGGGCTTAGGGCCTTGAAAATGCTTGGCATCTCCAGGTTTTCCATATCTATTACAGATACAGTATTGGTTCTATCTACCCATCATCCTGAGAAATGGTGACGGTCGATCTTTATTGCCTTGATTGGTTCAAATTCCCCTTTGAACCATCATTGCCTTCCAGTAAACAACCAACAAAAACTACGGGAAAGCCCATGGAAAGTGGTGTGGATCATTTTCCTAAGGATCCATGGATTTTTTTCAGATTCAGAGAGGCCCAACCTGGTCCAACAAGCCACGCCTGTGCAGTTGGCCAAACAGAAGAAGGTCTCATGCACAACGAGGCAGCGTCTCTTGCTCTGCAGGAAGTCACCCTGAGAAAACTCCGCGAATTTTGAATGGGACAATGCATGAAACAAAATCATCAGCCTATATTTATATATATATATATACATGTGTGTGCGCGTGTATGAATAAAACTATAGTATATGTATATACACCTGTGATATGTGTATTATATATATATATGTGAAATTTAATAGCATGTATGTATTTGTTTCTCTGCTTGAGAAGGGGTATGCCATACGATGTTCATGTTTGAAGCAAACGATATACCATCTGCCAATGTTCATTCATAAACGTTCTCAACACACATTTCCGATCAGCATTCAATTCTTTCACGACATGTGTGATTCCTACCCATTACACGACTGAATTGCATACGATTACCTTCTGGTAGGATAATATAGCTATGGACAATTGCTCATTTGCAGATGGTTTTCCTATTAAACATGATGATTCTCCAAAGCTATGTTAAATTACCAGAGGGTACCAAACAATCCCTTGCTAACTGAAATGCATACAATTACCAAAACGATCAGATTACCATTACTCAAACATGACGAACACTAATAAACCATACGAATGAGATTTCCATTGAATGGGATGGTATAGAAGGTGAGACCCCCAGTTGTAAGTTGGTTTCTACCTCCACTAGGTGTTAGTTTTATTCCCCTAGACCCCGATAGTTAACCAAGTTGTTTGCGTCAACTTAGCTACCGTTTGGGGGGCCCCACCTTGTACCACACAATCGCCTGTGGAGCCCGCAAGTTATAAGTTGTTTTTAAACCCCCAATTTCACTATAGCTACATATAAGTAGTATGTAATTTAACCATAATTATGTTTACCAACTTAGCTAGCAGCTATCATAAACAGGGGTCCACTTTGTACTAATTAACCAACCTAAATAAACAAAACGTGAGGTCGCAGGCCTTCCCACAGAGGTGCTTCAGGAGCTTTTCGTTCGCCAGCTTCATGGCGTCTTGCTTTCCTCAGCCAAGGAGTGGGGCCAAGGTCCAGGGGATGATGTGTTGATAGCCATGGAACTCATGGAACATGGCAATTTTGAAGAGCTAAATCATGGTAAAACGGTGGTAAAACAGCTGCAAGTACAAGTCGCCTACAAATTTTATGGCAGTGCTGATTTTACCAGAAGGTATTAGACACATAACTGGTTGGTGGTTGACCTACCCCTCTGAAAAATATGAAAGTCAGTTGGGATGATTATTCCCAATATATGGAAAAATAAAAAATATTCCAAACCACGAACCAGATAAGTATGTGAGGTTCCTGTTTTTCCCTCCAGAACCAATTCTGCACAGTGAGATGTGAGGACGCTAGGATCATACTTTCCAGGAACAAGACCGAGGGGGCACAAGCGGCTGTTTCAGTGAGTTTTCTGAACTCAGAGTTTCCCATACCAACTGGAGGAAATTTGTGAGTTGAGATTGAGATCTTAATATTATATATATATAGATATATTGTATTGAATTTGAATATATATATATATAGTTGGCGGCTGAGATCCTTGAAGGGCCGCTGTTTTGCTTCCCACAGATCCGGGTACTGTGAGTGGTTGAGCAATCAATGAAAGTGACTGAATACCACCAGGAAAAAAATACTTTACTTCGTGTGATCCCCACCATGACATTTATACATTTTCTTACTGGCAAATCTTCTGGCATTCTATCTGACATATCTTCTGACATTCTATTTGACATTCTATCTGGCAT
>Ga0126342_10004936_pt1 | contig 23049 bp, 24 predicted proteins | sample Cyp1metagenome_FD_92528 | JGI IMG/M metagenome (GOLD analysis project Ga0126342, IMG submission 92528) | Coral microbial communities from Lord Howe Island, Old Settlement Bay, Australia - Cyphastrea 1 metagenome | ecosystem: Host-associated > Invertebrates > Cnidaria > Coral ...
AGTAGTAGTAGTACTAGAAGTTGGGGTCGGCGGATATAGAACAGAAAAAATTGCTACCAATGCTGTGTCAGAAAATCCTTTTCCCTTTCGCGCTCCCCCTTGCGCAGCCGGGGTCGGCGGATAAGTGGCTTAACAATGGTTTATGGTAGATATAACTATAGTTAATGGGGATTATAATGGTTTATATACCAACTTATAACTGGGGGGCCCCATCCTGTATCTCAGCTGATAAAAATGAGGGACATTTAGTGAAAACTGAATCATTCATCAACATGAACTAAACCACTTTTTTTTTGAAGATTCCGATATAGCTTGTATCATCCCCAAGCATTCCTAGCAAGTTTGACGATGATTCTTCACTTTCCGCAACTTTTCAGCTTTGGAACAACATTTCCAGGTCTTTCCATCAAGTTCAATAGACATTTTCCAGGCTTGATGATGATGTAAAAACTGACCGGATTCTACCCAGAGAAACATGATAAAAAACATGTTTGATGATTTTGAACACATGAATTTGTGTGGGTTTCATGATGATCTTTAACTTTCCCATTACTTTCATTTCCCTCATTTTCCATCATGTTTTCCACAAGTTTGATCATGATTTTGGGGTCTAAAAACTGACCATCATCGACATTTCCAGGTCTATTATAGACCCTTTTCGACATGTTCCAGGTTTGATGAATACGTTTGCCACAGATTTTTCTAGATTTTCCACACAGGTTTGATGATGATTTTGGCCATCAACCACATCATCGCCTGCTGTTGGTACGGCATCGGTTCCCTGTCCTTCGACGGCCGCAGCTGGCTCTTGCGCTCCGAACTGCTCGACGCGGACGGCGCCAGTGGGTCCTTCCCGGAGGCCTATGCCGCGTCGATCCACTGGGCGCTTACGCAGTTCACCCCGGCGACCAATAACATCGCGCCGGACAACGCGGTGGAGAGGTCTGGGGGATGGATGGTGGTTGGAGAAGATTCATGGAAATCATAGGGAAATCATAGGGAAATGGGGATAGGGATGTTGGTGGATACTTGAGTACTAACGAATCTTTTGGGATTCAAATGGGGATAGATATGTACATATCAACCTAAAAGCTGAACAAATTAGTTGTTTGCAAGGTAAGATTGGCCAGGGGATGCTTGGGATGGCTTGTTTGGAATGATGGGATATCGTTCTTAGATGTTCTTAGTGTTTTGGTGAAACAGGGATCATAGGGGTAGACAAATTGAAGTGCAACAGATGGTCGTGGATATTTTTCTAGTATTGCTTTCCAAGTGCTTTCTACGAAGAGATGAGGAGGGGGGTGAAAATTGTAAGAGTGTGCTATGGCCACCGTTTCCTATTTTTGGTGTTTTTTTCATACTTCCCATTATTACACTCTGGTCTTTTGTTACATAGCCATTGAACATGGCCATTGAAATAGTTGATTTTCCCATTAAAAATGGTGGTTTTCCATAGTTTTTTGAACGTTTACCAGGCCGGGTATCCCATGAACAAAAAAATGCGAGGCTTTTCGTGTCCGTTTCGGATCCGGATCAAAGAAGAGGGGAGCTACGAATTGAGTTTCCCAAGCAGATGAGAGTTATACCTATATCAACACCCAGAGGTTTCAGAGTCATTATTATCATTATTATCATCATTATTATTACTGTATTATTATTGTTATTAATTATTATTATTATTATCATACCATTAACAATGCCAACCACGTGAGAGTTGGTGGCATGAAAACAGATGCTGGGTGTTCAGCGCAGCCTTTAACTGTCTGAGGTTCTTCGCGGTGTGGGTCATTCTGTTGGCCATGGGCCACTGGGCTGAGCTGATGGATGTGTCAATGGCCACCAGCCGTTTTTTTTTTGGATTTCACCATCGAAACTGGGGATTTTTCACCAATGCTACTAGTAGCTGAAAGCGGCATAGCGGCTTTATCCAGAAATGGGGCTTTTTTTTTTACCCCAAAATGATGATCAACTTGGTATATATACAATGATATGATAATGGTATAACAACAACAAATTCTGACATGAAAATGATGATCAAAACCATGGGATCAAAACCCATAGAGTCATAGACGATGGAGCCTGGTGGATCTTCTCGGGCATGGTTTTGGTTTTGGCACATGGACCATCCGCAGATCACATGTTGGAATGTTGAATTTCATCATTTTACCCGGCCTGGTAAACATACAAAAAACTATGGAAAGATCCACCATTTTCAATGGGTAAATCCAAGAACTAAATGGTCATTTTCAATAGCTATTTGTATGTTTACCAGAGGGTATCATCATTTTGCATGGGATTATTCAGATGTTGGATATCATCATTCCATCCACCATTTTGGACTTCCCACGTTCGCCCTGGAAAAACCTGGAAGACTCTTTCGAACGACTCAGGTGTCTTCAGTTCCTTCATCAGTTCCATCACCAGCACAGTGAGTTCACTGCGAACCTATCGCCAAGAGCAAGCGAAGAAGCAAGCGCAGCTGCTACGCTTTTTCAATGAGAGGAGAAGGGATGGATGAAATGATGAAATCTGTTGTTGGGACCGTTGGTTCCGAAATCAATCGGAGTCCGGAGTTTAAACGGGGTTTACCAGATGATTCGCCAGTGAAACTCCTGAACGCTCATATGAGCAACTGCCCCCCCAAAAAAAGATTTTGCACAACTTTGCACATATGATTTCGGCATGTTTTTCTGATCACCATGATTTTTTGGTTCTACAAACCATCCAGGAGAAGGCCACAATTTTTGGGGAAAGTGCCATTTTCCCCCATCCCCAGGGGTCCCCAGCTGTTGGTTCGGCTGGCCTCCAGGAATCTCTCTACGGATCTCTACGGCCGGGTGCAAGACATCGTCCGCAAGCAGGGCCTCTTCGACGTGCGGCTGAACGAGAAGGACGTCTCGCTCTTCGGCGGGGTGCCTGAACGGCTGCTGGTGCTGATGCACGAGGAGATGTATCAACCCGCGCTGAACCTCGGGATGGTTGGTGGGTTGGGGGCGTTTGGTTCTAAGTGTTTTGGTCTGGTGTTGGGGTTGGATGTGAAGGGGTTTGTTGGTTGTTGTATCGTTTTTTGGGCAAGGGCCTAAGGGGATGGAAAAAATGCTTCAAAGCGGTGATTTTTGGTGGGGGAAACCTATGATACAATCAAAGATAGATTGACGCACGCTTTTTCCTAGGGGTCGAAGACTGAAAGAAAGATGGGATAACTTAAAGATGACCATTTGTTGAGGGGATGGAAGCTGACCTGAAAGAAATGTGGACATTGAAATTCGGATCTCATCAGAGACGTTTTCGAAGGGTCAGGAACCGTCACTGTCATGGTGTTGAAATCCATGTGGAACCCCAAAACGGAGGGAAAGGGTGAAGTGAGCCGATTCACAGCGTTTTGTTGTTTCCAAATTTTCAGTTTTTTTCTGTCTTCAGATGAGAGTCACTCCAGTGACCAAGACATTCATGGCAAATGGAAATGTATAGACGGGTTTTCATCTGCTTGGATCCTCTAAGGACTGCCTTAAAGCACGTACTAACGTACCAATCGCCCCTTCAAATATGGCAATATGGCATAGTTTATGAAGAAAATCCCCATGATATCCCATATATTCCCAGTATACCATCGGTTTTCTGTCTTGGTCAAATCCTTCTTTTTGTTGCTTAAATCCACAGATTTTCTGTAGCAGTGACCGAAGCATCTCTAGGAACGCCTTGAACTTCTGGCCGATGTGGAGTCACTTCGAGGATCAGAGTTTCTTCCGTGACGTCTGTCACACCTGCATCACCGAGCACGTGGCGACACCGGCGCAGGATGCCTTTATGCCGGGCACGGATTGTCAGCAGGTCTATGTCATCCAATCAGGTGCGAAATGGATGTGGATGACGCAATGGAGATTTCATGGGGATTTGTTCATGTAGCTGTGGATTTTTCCTATGGGATATATGACTCATCAACAATATGAAGATGGATATGCCGGCCTCTGGTGATTTAATGTAGAAATATTAGAAATCATTTTTATGACCTATAAAACTGGGGAAGACCACATTGGGATGGCTGGGATCAGGTGCAGTTTATGATCAGATTGCCAATCATTTGATGGTCAATTCTGGTTATGTACATACTATATTCCATACTTGGTTCTACCTTCAAGAGAATACGTATACAACAAAAAAAATAAAGTGTCGTTTTTTTCACCTTGGTGAGTTTCACAGTTTGGCGCAGGGTCGAATTACTCAACTTATCATATTCTTGCCGAATTCCCAAGTTTTTTTGTTGGTTCTACAGCCGTGATAAATCCCATGTTCCATTTGACTCGCACATCATTTATCGGCTCTCCATCCCAACTGGTAGATATCCACAAGAAAATCATGTACCCTCTGGTTATTTAACATAGCCGTGGGAAATGGCCCATTTATAGATGGTTTACCTATTGAAAATGGTGATTTTCCATGGCTATGTTAGTCATAACCATATGGTAAAATCTCCACCTTTTGAGAGATCCCTGGTTTCTTAAACGGACCCCCGGTACGAAAAACGGGGTCCCCAGGATCCGGCCCAGGTGTCATGCAGTACTCGGCCAAGCCCCGAGCATCCTCCAAGGTCTACGAGACCGTGCGGGAGAGCGTCATGGAGAGCTGCGTGCTGTGCCTGCCGTGCTTCTGGGCCGATTGGCACCACCGGGGACGGCTGGCCTCGGAGGATGCCACCTGTTACTACGTGGGCATCCAGGTGACTGGAAGTTGGAAGGTGAAAGAGGTACCCTCTGGTGATTTGTTACATAGTTATGGAAAGATCCACCATTTGTCAAAAGGTAAATCAACTATTTCGACTGGGCCATTTTCAATAGCTATGTTAGATTGCCAGAGGGTAGTGTGAAAAATGGAGCAAAAAAACCATCTGACCTTTTTCAGATTTTTTTTTCAGCTTCATCAATACCAATTTGCATAAAACCTGCAAAATGTGAAAGAGTACAACTGAAATGCAGTGCAGTTCAAAACAAAAGTTTGAGTCCCTTTAGCCCTTTGGTTTCAGTTTTGAATCTCCTTTCATAAAAGCCATTTTGATATATTTTTTGCTAATTATTCGAAGATTTTCTCCCAAGGACGATTTTTGCCACGTTTTTGTGCCGTTTTTGAAACGGTGCCAGTGTCGCCAGGCCGAGCAGTTCTGTGGTGCGGCCACGAAACACGGTGGTCCTCTGTGGCAGTTTCTGCAGATCTTCGGGATTCTGCTGGTGGGTCAAATCGAGAGCTCCGAGACCTGGCTGAGACCGGGGAAAATCAGCCCTGTGGTGGAATTTTCACGGATTATCATGGCATATGATCTCATGAATCTCATGGGGAATCGATGGGTCTGTGGGTAAAACAATGCCATAAACATCATGAGCTGTTGTGATATATATATAGATGTTCATAAACAACATGATATTCCCATAAACAACATGAGCTGTTGTTATTAGTACTATGGTTATTGTGATATAGAACTAATAACTATAGTACTTAGATCCATCAATAGATATATTACCCATTTGCCATAAACAACAACAAACAACTAGTATCTAGCCACCGCATAAGACCCATCGATTCCCAATGTTGTTGTTGTATTTCGATTATACCATGCCCCATCAGCATAAATATATATAGGTGGTATATGGTTACCATTCCCAGTCATGGGTGGTTTAATGTCAAGCCCGGATTAATAAACTATGGTTTATTAATTAGAGGGGTACTCCTCCAATAGTCATTATCTCATACTTAAATGGTACTCTCCCAATTCAACAGCCCTTTGGTCAATGGCCATTTCAGGATCCTAGATTGGAGGTACCTACCATATATAAGGCCTGTGTAAGGCCTATGTAAGGGAATATCCCCACAAAATATGGCCTTATATGGTACAGTACCTCCATTTTAGGATCCTGAAATTCCCATTGATTTGGGGTTTATTAATCCAGGGTTGACATTATGGCATTGTTTTACCCACATCAAAATGGTCACATGTCCAGCTCCAAGGATGAGGCGGAAAGCTGGGTCACGGATCTCTGTTTATCGGAGGAAAGCATGTCCAACTTGATCGAGAGATCGCAGGAATCCCGGGCTTCAAACGTCATTTTTTTAAATGCTGGTGGTATTTAGCTGATTTTCATGGGATACCTTGAAATCACTTATAAATCGATGTATTGTAGAACTGTTGTGCATTTTTTTGATGTGTTGGGACACCTTCAAATAGCTCAAAATCAAGATAGAATTATGTAGACACACAGAACTATAATCACATTAATTATTGTTATTATTATTACTACTATTAACATGTATATATACATATATATTGGTAATGTACATATTTCTATATAATCTGTATATCTACATAATATACTGCCGGTATATATCCACGGCCTCTCCATGGGGATCATGAATTTTTTCCAGGCCTTTGCTGCCACGGTGCGCAAGAACCTGGACGTCAGCAAGGCCAGTGTGCTGAATCCGCTGCGGACCATCACGCGGCCGACGTTCTCGCGGAGCTTTGGAAAGTCGAATGAATTACTCGTGGAGTTGGAGGGGGAGAAGGAGGACTTGGGTTCTGGATGAAACTGTACCCAAAGAAAAACTGAATCTAAAATGGCGAAAAAATATGAAAATTAGACGGCTTTTTTTTGGGGGTTATTACAATGAGAAATAGCGATGATTAATGATGATGGAGAATTATTGGTAAGAAACATGGTAACAATAGTGACAGCAATAAGTACAAGGTTTGCAGTATATACATATATAAATACACGTTTATATGTATGGTACCCTCGTTTAGTGAGCTGTATATAATTTACAGTGTGTTTGGGTGTATAGAATTCCACCTGTCTGTAGTACGAATAATGATCATTTCGTTCGTTCTAGCAATGTACGCTTATCATAAGATATTAATGTGGTTAAAACAATGTCATAAACCAGCCATTTGGGAATGGTAAACATACCACCTATTTATGGTGAATTTGGGGATGGTTTATTGTTTTACCCACATTACCTTATATCAATGGGAATTTCAGGATCCTAAAATGGAGGTACTGTACCATATAAGGCCATATTTTGCGGGGATATTCCCTTACATAGGCCTGAAACATAGGCCTTATATATGGTAGGTACCTCCAATTTAGGATCCTGAAATTTTCCATTGATTATATAGAGAGTGCCCTTGGAAGTGCCGTTTCAAGCGGGCAAAAACCCTGGAGGAGATTCTGCACTGTTCGCTGTGAAGGGGCAGCCCTGCAAAGGTGATCGTTTTGATCAACCAACTGCTGGGGTTCACCTATCGTGGCTAGATATTGGTGAACGAAAACACAGCAATGATAATAATGGTTGATTAATTAGGGGGGTACTTCCCTAATAGTCATAATCTGATACTTAAATGGTACCCCCCAATTAAACAGCCTTAAGGTTTATTAATCCAGGGTTGACATTACATGTGATCACCAGGGACAGGATCACCAAAAGAGCAATGACACCGTTGAACGCGCCACCGTTCTTGGTGGCCGCTGTACATTGACAAACGAAAAACGAAGCGAAATCGCATATTCCCAAAGGGAAGGCCGAGTTCCGGAATTGGGGAAGAGAATTTCAGCTTGGAGCCTCAAGGCCTTGTTTGAATTAATTTGATGATGTCCCAAGAGCAGCGCACCGAAGTACGTTCCAGCAATTTTCTGAAAGCTTCATCTTTGGGCTCTGACTGATTTCCACCCAACTGTGGAGAGCACGCTTGGAGCTTGTAAATACTCATTGAATGAGCTCCAGTACAGTGACTGTGAAGAAGAAACGACGTGCCGACGATGGATGTTGGAACACCGATTGAGTGAAGAAGTGGAGCAACAACAACTTGGTCAATATCCCGGAATATCCTAAGTTGCTAACAGTTATTTTATCAAGCAGTGTAAAAGAAATAAAAAACCAGACCTGGTACAAACCATAACATATCCAGCAGAACTCTATTTTCCAGTTTTTGTTTTGACAGAAATGCAAAAAAAAAGGTGCTATGATTGGATCCAATAGTTCAATATAGTTCATAGAGTTGCTATAGTTACATATAACTATATTTTTTCATATTTTTTCCTCGTTGGATCCATAGATCTGCCAACAAAAACTGCCTGAATCAGGCGGGTGAAGCATCAGGGCCCGGGCAAGTTCCACTGTCGCGGGCCTGGGCGCCCAGGGACGACTTGAATGGGGGTGAAATGGCTGATTCAACTCATGATTTAGTGGTTAGATTGGTTAATTCAAGAGTTAACCAATAGTGATATATATATATATATATAAATAATGAATTTATATCATGGTCATGAAAAACCATGATTTATTCATGATTATAGTTCCCATGGAATGGTTAATGGGCTTAGTAACAAATTTAATTGTTAATGGTGGTGAAGGGTATTTATAAGCGATTGTACAATGGTTAATGGGATTAGTAACCCGTAAAGTCTTAGGCCATTTAGACGTGACAATGTTTGGAAGGTGCAGTTCCACTTAAGTATTGGGATGAACTCACTATGATCTGGGTGTGAAATCACCATCATCTATCCATGGATTTGATACCAGCCAACAAATACTTTCATCTTTTGCCATGAATGATGTTTAATCTACATTAATAACTTGAATACTTTAATTTAATACTTTAGTTTAATACGTCAAATACAATGTTTGCCAACTTTAATCGAACATTTGCGAACCAGCTCAAAGTTCCATTTCTTGCTGGCCAGTTGCTACCCCGAAATGGTAGTCAGGCAGTCAACCCCAGGGTTCTAATCGCCTTTTTCGGGTGGAGAGTCTCCAGACATCGATCTTTTTGTAGACCCCCCCATCGTTTAGAAAATCCCAATGACTCATTTTGACCTCTGGGTGATTATCACTATGCTTGGTAAACTAACATAACTATGGAACATCACCATTTTTCATGGGAAAATTATGGAAAATTCACGATTTCTATGGTGATTTTCCATAGTTATGTTGACATAACCAGAGGGTATGCTGCGGTATGCTTGGTCAAATGCATCTGCTTCCCGGATTTCGCCCAAATCCCATGGGCTTTCGGATCTTTCGGACGCTACGACCAAAAAGGTCTGCGACTTGCAACTCATGCAGAAAGCCTCCGCCTGTGCAGGCTCCAGGCGAGCGGGAATTTTAATTTGGCCATTTTAGATGGGGAACATCATCCGATTTTTGGCATTGAGGAAAACATCATCTATGAATTGGAAGATCATCTCTGATAATTGCATTCAGTTCCATGATTTTTCTGTTAAAAAAACGATGTTTCATAGCTATGTTGAATCACCAGAAGGTAAACCATGGAGGGGTTTGGGGTTCCAAATCTTGAGACAACTCCAAAATCGCCACAAAATCCTCCTGCCAGTTGGGATCTCTTGCGAGACGTGGGCGAGGGAGGCGCGCTGATGTCTGCTTATCGCCTGGAAGATGATACTGTATGGGCAATACCCGGCCTGGTAAACGTTTACAGAACTATGGAAAACCACCATTTTTAATGGGTAAATCCACTATCTATAATGGAAAATCACCATGTTTTTTATGGGTAAATCAACTATTTCGACTGGGCCGTTTTCAATAGCAAACTGTTAGTTTACCAGGCCGGGTAGATGAGAAGCCTTCGGGGTACCCGAATTTCGACGCCACACCCCATTTTCAGAAACGCCAAACTGTCATATCAAGTGCATGATATAAGTGGATCAAGATAGCTATATATATATATATCTCCCATGACATATCCCTGATTTTGTTTCTACGATTTCTTGGGGGTTCCAACAAATTCAATGATTTCCATACATCTACAAATCCATATAACAACACCCAACAAGATGCCAAAGCGTGTTTGCATAATGGTACTTCGATGATATTTTTCCAATTTCCAGGTTCCAACTTTTCTGTATCTGTTTAATCATGAGCAATTCACAATAATTTCTATGATCTCTTCACTTCTATAAAACTTTACTTTCCTGTTTACATGATTTTCATGGTACCTTCCAAGAATTCCTGAGTGGTACTTCAACATCGGCAAACGTTGCTTTCCGTGGTGAGTCTTGAGTACTTCAACATCCAACAAACATCCAGGACCTGGCTATGTCATTTTCCATATGTTATATACGTAGTTGCCAGATACGATTAGTCATTACCCATACCCATACCATAACATAAATAATGGTTCCATTACCCATCATTTTCACTCCATGGCTATGTTATATATGTAGAAAATCTCTGGAAAATCCACCAGATGGCACCCAGAAAAAGCCCATGGAAACTCTTTCGATGGGCCTGGAGTCTTCGTTCAAAGGCGACGACCCGGAGGATATCCAGGTGGGCCAGCGGCGAGTGCTGCTGGGCGGCGAGTACCTTGGTAAAGAAGGGTGGTGAAGATTGACTTGGGCACATCAGACATGGGGATGTCAAACGTGATATATATATATATATATATATATACACATACACATGATAATAATAAGCGTAATAGTAATAATGATAATATTCATGATAATGATAGTAATAACATGAACATATTTTGTAATGAAAATAATAATGATGATGATGATAGCAATAATGATAGGGTTAATGACAATGATAATTACTATAACAATGATGCTGATATCGATGCAAAGTAATGATAATAATAATAACATCCAGTTTTTTTTTAAAATATACATCAGATCATCTTGATTGCACCAATCAACAAGCATCCAATTTCCCTAGAAATCAATGGATTCTACGCAATATCACATCATCATTGTTAAACCCATTCAACCATCCAGCATCTCTAAAATTAAACCAACAACTATTCATTTTGACTAGAAATTCAGACAACAAATCCATGGATTTCACCAACCTCATGTCATCCTTACGCCATCCACCATGGCCCATGGCCTGCCATGGCCTGGGTGCCTCTGGCCATTTCAGGTACGGCACGTTGAAGCTGAAGGGCCTGGAGTGCGAGGTCTTGAGCTACGTGGAGTGGATGGATCGCTGGACGGTGGAGATCCCGGTGAAGGATCAGAAGGGCAAAAACCTGGTGGTGGCGCGGAGCCCCGGGCCGAAGGGTCGAAGGGTCGAAGGGTCGAAGGGTCGAAGGGTCGAAGTTCAGGAGCCGGGTTTTGATGGCAAATTCACTGGTTTTTGATGGAAAAAGGGAGGAAAATGTTGGAAATCATCCAAAAAGATGGGACTAGACTAGTGGTTGCTTAGATGGGTCATGGGATTGGTTAACTATAGCTAGTAACTGGACTGACTTGTGATGGGCCGTGGGATTAATTAACTATAGTAGTTAGTAATTGGGTGATCATCCATTGTTTTAGCCAGTTTCCGCCAGTTACTAAAAATCCTAAGTAGGGATCCAGTCATCTCCTGAGGTTGGTATTCGAAGGCCACTAGCATGTCAGGGCTACGGGAACTATATCGGATTGTCTCAAAATGATGGATAACATGATAAAACAAACCAAATTCCTGCTGGTTTGGAACCACAACATATATTTGTTATCAAGAACATGGAACATATATATATATACATATATATACATATATATACATATATATACATATATATACATATATACATATATATATATATCTATACATATATATATATACATATATATACATATATATACACATATGTATACATATATATATATATATGTACATATGTATATATGTATATATATATATATAGATTTATCAAGAAAATGGTAAGTTGAGGGTATACAACGGTAGACCACATTTTTCAACCCATGTAACTTGGCATATGCAGCAAGTTGGAGCTTTCGAGGTTTCGTTCACCCTCCTTGGCGGATGATATGTACTACCATATCGGTAGATTTATATCACCATCATATTTTTTCACCATTGTTTTTTCAAGTGAGGTATAGTTATAACTCTCCAATTTTTCCCAGTGAATTTCAATTGAGTTATATTCCCACATTTTTTCCATTTTTTTCGAATTGAGTTATAGTTATAGTTAACCTCCAGATTTTTCAATAGTTGACCTCCCGTTTTTCCCAGTGAATTTCAATTGAGTTGTAGTTATATTACCACATTTTTTTTCCATTTTTTCTAATTGAGTTATAGTTAACCTCCATATTTTCCATATTTTCCCGTATTTTCACATATTTTTTTCAATTGAGTTATAGTTAACCCCCATTTTCCTAATATTTCACCCCCAAAATTTCCGCAACGAATTCCCATCTTTTCACGGTAAAAACCCCAAGGCGGTGATCCCGGCCCAACTGCGCACCCCGAAGCTGCCGCGGGATCCCAAGCGCAACGCCAAGGCGCCAGTGGAACGGCTTTGATATTCTTGGTAAAAAAAATATATGTTTTCCAGGTTTATAGATGATATCTGACTGAAATAGATGATAAGTACCAATAGTTACAGGTTCTCCAGGTTTTGGGATAGATCTATATATAGATGATGTGAATGATGATACCAATAGTTATAGGTTCTCCAGGTTTGGGATAAATTTTATAGATGATGTGTTAAGAGATGTATTTATAGATGATAAACAACTTTGGTATTAACAGATGGTTAAAAATTGATTCTCCAGGTTTTGGGATAGGTCTATCTATAGATGATTTGAATGATGATATCTGACTGAAATGGGATTCTGCAGTTCTAGATGATGTAAATGATGATATCTGACTGAAATAGATGATACCGATAGTGACAGATTCTTCAGGTTTTGGGATCATTTATAGATGATGTGAATGATGATCTCTGACTGAAATGGGATTCTCCAACATTTATAGATGATATAATTAGATGATCTATCAATGATATTTGACTGAAATGCCCATTGATTCATAGTTTGTCTAGATGATGTCAATGATGATATCTGAAATGCCCATGGAACTTGGGAATGGCCAAGCTGTTGGACAGGTGAACCTGGGTCTGGCGCTGCGTTCGCGCGCCCTGGAGCTCTGTTGGCGCCAGGCAGGGAAGTGGCACGGGATGTCATCGGATTCATCGAGTGTTTTTACGGACCACACCCTGTCTCATCCCCTTAACTGCAGGGGTGGGGTAGAAAACTATCAAACAAATGTGGAAAAATGAACCTTAGTTATTGTAGAGATTTAGGCCTTCTGATTGTGGAGGTACTGTATGCAGACTTGTTGAGAGGTGACTTCCAAAGCAAGGGATGTTTTGCGTGGAGGCCTAGGATATCCAGGATCCAATGCTATGCCCAGTTCAACATGGTGACTAGGATCTGATGTTTGACTGCAAAGGGGTATACCCACAAAATGTTCATTTTGATGGGGAAGTTGTGAACTTTGGGGTACCTGATTTTCAGTCAATCCGATCATTTCTCATCATTTTTCATTGTTTATAGAATTGTTCCAAACTTATGTTTGGACGTCTCTACTTGGGGGTGCAATCCGGTTGGTAAGTGGGTAATAACCATAACTCAGAAATGTGGAACATCCACATTTGGATTATCGGCTTATCGGGTTAGAAGCCACTTCTATATCTGGGACGCAGGCAGAGAGCGAGGTCCCCATGGGCAACAGCAGCGCGAGTCGTGGGGGGGCCCTGGGGATGATGAGGGACGCCGTAGATATTTCACCAGCCCATAAAAGGTAGGGGAAAACCATAGAAAAATTGTAGGAACATCTGACTAAACGGCAAAAACATGTTTATTCTATCTTTTTTTGAGGAGGTTAGTGATTTGCCACTCGGATCTTGGTTTTCTAGCCTTTTTGCGGGGTTGCTGAAGACTCTTAGTATAGATGATAAGACGCCCAATCCGTCTGGCAAAACTATGGACATCTGCCCATGCATTCCTTACTTTCAATTATTTGATGGTGAGCAGGCTCGAATTTTTGCATCACTTGTTTTCGTCCTGAGTTCGTTCAGCCACTTGTTCTACTTAGGGAGCAAGTTTCGCCTGCAGCTTCGCTATGTCAGCTGGGGGCCCGAGGAAAGGTGAGTGAGTGGCTGCTGCTTGCCATGCCTATGACTGGGGTTATGAACTGCTTGCGAAAATGAGACGTTCACCTGACTTGTCATGGCTTGTCTGGGCCAACCTTGGTTAAAGGTAGTTTTTTCTGCCATAAAAAAGGCAAAATCTGATACCCAGCTATAGTCTCCAAGATTTGCCACATTACAATACTTTGTTTGTTTTTAATTCGTGCATATCCTCATTTTTGCTCGATTTTGGTCCTGGATCTCATCTTCTGAATGGTGAATCTAAGGGAAGCATGGTTACCTAAGCATTTTCGTGTTGTCCTTTCCTCCCAACATCAGTTGGCTTTGTCTGAAAAATAGGAATATCCCCAAATTTCATGGTTGATTCTTACATCATTTCATTCATTTCCCCAGCAACAAATTGCTATCCCGGTATCTCCACGTTTCATGGTTGATTCTCACCGCATTTCCCCAGCAACAAATGGCCATATCTTGGTGGCGAATCCCCAGGTCGTGTTCGCCCCGGCGGCCGGGTGTGGACATCTGGACCAGACTCCATGTACAAGTACGTGGAGGCGGATCTGGCGCTGTTGGGGTGGGTGGATGGTTCCAGTTCTGCGGAAGGGGTGGAGCAAGAAGTTGGGAAGGTTGGTGATGGGCCATGGTTGATGAAAGAAGTTTGCTGAAGAACCATAGATGGGCAAAAGTGGTGCGAATTCCGACAGAAGTTTGTGATACTTCTCACTTGAAGGTTCTTATGGCACCCGGAAGGGGTTTATTTTGTGCGGTTGCTCCGGGTGGGTTTAATTTTTTGGCGTTAAGCCACATGGATTTGCCTTCAAAGGGGGGTACCCCACAATTTTGCAATTTTCATGGGGAAAGGGATTATAAGCCATCAACTCCAGGGTGTTTTCCCAACATTTGGAGACAGTCTCATCTACTGGGGTCATTTTTCAAGGTAAACCATCAAACTTTGTGGGTTTTCCCAGCATTTTCAGACCCCCAAACCCTTACAAGTGCACCGAACATATTGTTTGGTTCCATCCCTCCAGAGAAATATCATTTTCTCAACCATCAACATGTTGGTTTTCCTAAGATTTTCAGATACCAAAAGCCCTTTTTCACCACAAGAACCTCCCTTTGCGCCATTCCCCAACTGCTGAGAGCCGCCCAGGTGCGTTATGTGGCCTCAGGGGACTATGGCTTGGTTTATCGCGTGCTGCGGATGGTGGACTCCGCCAAGCAGCAGGCAGGGGGTCGCACCTTTTGTTTAGGGGGTTACATAGCACCATCAATCCCTGGAGGGGGGGTAAAGTCCATGGAAAGTTGCTAGATCACCTAGATCTTAGGAGTGTTTTTTTTCCATGTTTTTGGGGTTTTGGGGTAAGAAATGGATTGGTTAACCGGTTAACCTGTGCAAAAAACACGTCATTTGCAAAGCTCAACAGGGACGTTGGTTCCAGGTGCTGGAGCAAGATGAGGAAGATCCACATCAGGCGGGTATGGCTGTGAATGGCTTTGAGTGCAGTGCTTGGGCATCGAAGTAATAGGGAATGAATGGTGGGTTACTCAATGGCTAATCATAGTGACCATAGTGCTGGAATTTGGGGCGCCAAATTTTCAGGGAAGAATTTTGCTATTTGCTAGGACTCAGAAATTGGTGGCATCAGCGTGAGATCTGCCGTGGGTCAGAACTTCCCTGTAGGTTTTGGACATCGCGCGGGGATCGGATCGCAGTACCATCATCAAGGCATACCGAAGGCCAATGGGTCTTGGGGGTTGGACTGGCTTCGGCCGTTTGTGGGAAACACATCTGGCGGGGTGGGTCAATACTCCCAAGGGAGCGTGAGGTTGATAGGGGAAACAGCAACTTGAATTGAAATGAGCAAGGTTTGGCATTGGGAGCTTCCCACAAGTCAAGACTGCTTCATTTGAAGCCAAAGATTCTTTTCCCCATTTCCCAAAACTTATTTATGATCTTTAGTCTTTAGCTCACATATCCTATAATTACACCACTTCATGGCATTTTTATATCCCCAGCGTGTACCATATAGATGATATAGATATCACATAGATACTATAGATACCATCATGATTATCCCATGATAATGTACAATATACATCAATATACCACATAGATACCACGTTTCATTTCAGTACCCATCTTTTGCACTGGAACCCCCCCATCGCTTCCTCAAGGCTTGCGAGACGATGGCACCCGGACAAGGTCAAGGAGGACGAGCACGACCAGGAGCGGTCGCCCTCATCCGGACGTCGTCATTTTATGATCCCCAGGGGGATATTTCATGGATGATTCTTGGAAACCATAATTGAGTCCTTTTTGGAAGGTTTGGACATGATTACAGTAGAATGATTGGAATTGATGGGTTGATCTCAGGTTTGGGAAGGATTAGAATAGTTATAATTTGTATAATTTGGGCACAGAAAATTCAGGTGCTGGTGAAAGGGCTCGCAATTGGAAAGGAGGTGATGGAAGACTGAACCAGTTGACACGGAAATTGGCCGATCAGCCAAAACCACTTGTTTGTCGCAAAGTGGATCAAACAATTGGGTCAAATCACTCAGGTCTGTTTTTGTGAATGGGTGCTGGTCTCGATCCAATATCAATCACTCAATCACCCCCAAGAGCAACGAGGCCAGGGTGGAGCCCGGAGCCATTTCAGATGTCCGTTGGAGTGGCAGGCGGTGCTGGAATTCCGACGCATCCACCAAGCCTACGAGAACTTGTTGGCAGATCCCGAACGGAGCGCGGGAGCTTGGCAGGGTGGGAGGTGACGCAGAAATGGCTGTGGGTGACAACTACACTTTCCAAAACTATCCAGAAACGAGTTTGGTGAATGTCCCAACAGAGTCAGTTTGATGCAGAAGCCACAAAGTTGGGGATTGTCAATTCACCCTGTTCATGGTCATAGAGTCATAGTGGTTTATGTCCGCGACGTGAGAAACCATATCCGGACAGGTACTGTTGCTGCAGGTCCAAGTGTAAATGTAGACGCTGGCACGAACTTGTTTGCTTGTTGGGTTCCCACATTTCTGACAGTAGGGAGAAGTAGTGGTGGCAAGGCTCAGCTGTCTTGCTTTACCAGGGAATCGAAAATTTCTTCACCGGAAATTTGATAGTTGGTGGGGACAAAGAACGAGCAACACACCAGCTGACATTTCCTCTTTTAGATCCAGGGGCTTCCAGGGACTCCAGCCCTCCAGCTGACTTCAGGTTCCGATCTCATGGTGCTGAAGCCCTCCCGACCTGGTTTTGCTGAGCGAAGGGATGATGTTCCTCAACTCAGTCCTGTTAGGGTAGGACTCACTCCTACTGGAGCTAGTAAGACTGCGTGATCTGTGAATGAGAACAACTTGGAAGCTGGATATACATGCAGATTCGAATTGAAGTGCTGAAATCATGTAGTCACTGAGTGGGCATTACATGCTTTTCAAAGCCTTTCAACGCCTTCAGGGCAGTCATTTTAAGCAGCAGCACTTCACCAGATGGTGAGCATTCTGTTTTGCCTCGAGATGGTTTTGCGTCAAAGCTGTTCCGACTCAAGTGTCGCTTAGGCGATGCGCAGTATTTGGGGAATGCAATGGAGGTGTTTCAGTAGGTTGGTTCCAAAATCCAGACCACCAACATGGTGGCAAGAAGGATGGGCACGTCAACGTGCTGGCAGCGTGGCTGAAGCGGAGTTGTTGGCGCCTTTAGGGGAGCTGCTGATGCCTGGCGTGCCGGTGACAGAGATGTTTCGGAGCTTCAAATCTCCGGCGGCTTGGCGTGGGCACTACTTGGAGCCGGATTTGACAGCTTATGGTGTGCTGAAAGACAAGACTGCAGCGTTGTTTCTAGAGTATGATGGCTACTATCGTCATGGGAGAAAGGAAGGTCTTGCAAGGGATCGCATGAAGAATGCAGCTCTATTGGCATTCGCACCTCCTGGATCCTATGTGATCAGAATCAACCACTGGAACAAGTGCCAGCTGGAAGAGAATGTCTAATGGGTGGCTGTGAATATCTGGCGCCAAGGAGATCACAAGTCGCTTACAGCGGCGTTGATCGATGTGATAGAAAAAGTGGCATTTGGGCTCGAAGATGCCTTGGATCTCAGAACATCTCAGGATTTGCGCGGGCAGATCAAGAGTGAGTCAGTGTCAATCTCAAGATCTGCCAAGGAAATCCGTGATGCAGCTGTACTCGTCGGTGGGAGCAGCACGGCAGAGGAAGTTCACCAATTCCTCCGTGCAGAGGGGTTTGCAAGCAAGGACGTCAGCCTGATCATACAAGCAACAGCTTTACGTGCTGGGGTATCTATTAATGGAAATCTGCAGCCCAAGCTGCAATGGCTGTTGTCCTTGGGGCTGGCAAAAAGTCAAGCTGCAAAGGCAGTAGCTTCACATCCTAGCATGCTGGGGTATAGCTTAGAGCAGAACTTGAAGTGCAAAGTGCAATGGTTCCTAGACACCTGGCTGACAAAGAGCCAGGCTGCGAAGGCAGTGGCCACTTTTCCTCAAATTCTCGGCCTTAGCATCGAGCAGAACTTGAAACCCACAATGCAATTGTTGTCGGACTTGGGACTGACAAAGAGCCAAGTTGCGAAGGCAGTGGCCACTCATCCTCCAATTCTCGCCCTTAGCATTGAGCAGAATTTGAAGCCCACAATGCAATGGTTGACGGACTTGGGACTGACAAAGAGCCAAGTTGCGAAGGCAGTGGCCACTCATCCTCAAATTTTAGGCTACAGCATCGAGAATAACTTGAAATCCACTGAGCAGTGGTTGTTGGACTTGGGACTGACAAAGAGTCAAGTTGCCAAGGCAGTGGCCACCTCTCCTCAAATTCTCGGCCTCAGCATCGAGCAGAACTTGAAACCCACAATGCAATGGTTGTCGGACTTGGGACTGACAAAGAGCCAGGCTGTGAAGCCAGTGGCCACTCATCCTCCAATTCTCGGCCTTAGCATCGACCAAAACTTGAAACCCACAGTGCAATGGTTGTCGGACTTGGGACTGACAAAGAGCCAGGCTGCGAAGGCAGTGGCCACTTATTCTCCAATTCTTGGCCTTAGCATCGAGCAGAACTTGAAACCCACAGTGCAATGGTTGTCGGACTTGGGACTGACAAAGAGCCAGGCTGCAAAGGCAGTGGCCACTTGTCCTTCAATTCTCGGCCTCAGCATCGACCAAAACTTGAAACCCACAGTGCAATGGTTGTCGGACTTGGGACTGACAAAGAGCCAGGCTGCGAAGGCAGTGGCCACTTATCCTTCAATTCTCGGCCTTAGCATCGAGCAGAACTTGAAACCAACCGTGCAGTGGTTGTCGGACTTAGGGTTGACGAAAGATCAAGTTGCGAAGGTAGTGGCCACTCATCCCTCAATTCTCGGCCTTAGCCTCGAGCAAAACTTGAAGCCTAGTGTGGAGTGGTTCTTGGATTTGGGGCTGACGGAGAGTCAAGTTGCAAAGGCCGTGGCCAGATTTCCTCCAATTCTTTCCTGCAGCGTTGAGCAAAATTTGAAGCCCACTATTTGGTGGCTGCTAGACTTGGGATTGAAGCAGGATCAAGTCACCAAAGCATTGTCTTCACATCCTCAAATACTTGGCCTTAGCGTTGAGCAGAACTTGGAACCCAAAGTGCAGTGGCTGTTGGACTTGGGACTGAGCAAAAGTGAAGTTACCGATGCAGTGGTGGATTTTCCTCAAATTCTTAGCCTCAGCATTGAGAAGAACTTTGCCTTGAATTTTGATCTTTTACTGTCCTTTTATGCACCGACAGATGCTGTAAAGCTGATCGCCATGTGGCCGCGTGTCTTTTTCAACAGCCATGAGCGACTGCAGCGACGTTTGCATGTTCTGGCAGAGCAGAACAGCCTTAAGAAACTGAGAAGTGCGATGAGGCTCGACGAAGAAACATTTCACCGGCGCTTCTTAGCTGGCCAAAAAGATGGTGAATGTGTGGGTACATGATGGGTTGCTTGCTTTCTTTTCCCACAGAGTTGGGTGTCATTCCACTTGGAAGTTGTAGATGTTGCAGGAGACTAGGTGATCAAGGCAGGCGCAGCCAAGTCTAGCCGTGTTTGTGACAGGTAATTCATCCAGCCGAGTGTCGCCATGCCGTGAGAAGGGCTTCAATCAGCACCCCACCGGCCCCCAAGATGTCTCGGTCTCACAGCTCTGCGCCAGGGTGCAACATCCCGTGCCGCCCCGGAAGCGACGACCTCGGCTTGGTGTCGAGGAAAAAAACTGCATGGTCTACTGACTACTAATCACCATTTTTCTAACTCGGAAATCCATTTACTACTAATCCTGTTGCTCCAACCGTGTTGTAGGTGAATCATAGCCACAAGGGGGGAGTTGTCATTCGTTGGGAGCAGCCCGAGGCCGAAGCGCATCACCATTCCCATGGCCTTCCAGACGGAGGCAGCAGGGAGGTGGTCCTAATGCAATGAGAAATCAGTGTGAGTGGGTTGGGAGTTGATTGGGAAGGGTTGTATGGATCGATTTATAATACTTCGTAATTATACATGATGTACTGACGGTTGGATCTGTTTGGCATACTTCTGCAGTTGATCATGTTTGATGTCTCTTGCTGCTCTGAATTCTAGTGATGTTGGACATGGTGTGGTGAGTAGTGCTGGCTTATGGTCTTTTCAGAGTCGTTGTTCCACATCCCAAATGTAGAAAATCTGACGCCACCACGCCACGGAGGCCAGATGTTTGAGCTTGGTGTCTCAACTGCCTGGAAGCTCAGCAGACCTTGGCAGTTGTTTCTGATGTGTTGCTTTCCGGGGTTTCTGGATCTCTATTTGGGTATAGATCAAAATTGGGTACCCCAATAATCAGATGGTCAATATTTCAACATAAACTAAAATATGTGGTTGTATAGGGCTTCAATTTGGACTCATCCCCGTTTTGACACATAGGGTTCACCAAAGGTCCAAAACAGAAGCCGCATGTTGAACATGTTTTGGACCTGTTTTAAATTTCTGCTTCACAACCTGTCTTTGTAATCACCAGGGTCTCCGTTGAAGACCACCACCCGGTTGGATCAGCCAGATGTCCTGCCCGAGGCGTTTGCCGAACGTGCAGAAGCTGGTGGAAGTGGGGCCCAACAACGAGCCCCGGCCTTGGAGATGCCTCGATCTGCCACGACCATCTGAAGGTCGTGTCCAAGTTTGAGAGGTTTACTGACACTGATATATTCAAGCGTTGCGAGTTGGAAAGGTTTGGGGGGTCCGTTTTCTGTTTTCAAACTGAAGTCTTGAATCTTCATTTATCTCTGAATCAGAATGTAATTTGCAGGAGTTTGTGGTGTTGTGTTGTTCCCCTTGTGGAAACAACCCAGACAAGGCTTTCAGAGACTCACTAGACTTTGAGCTGCAAATTGAGGTTCATCGTCAGCTGGCCATACCTGCCTGAAGCATTGATCCCTTACAACCAATGCGACGGTGTCAGTCAGGCCCCGGAATCCGTCTGGGCCATGCAAGTGTTTAGATTAGGGAGTCCCTGCCGGGGATTGTTCCTTGGGATTGGGCAAAACCAATAGGAAGCTGATTATGTTGCCAATGTGTGGCTGCTTGATGCTTTTTGTTGCTGTGTGATATCCAACGCATTCACAATGCGCATGAATCACAAGTAGTTGTATAGCGCTTAGCATCTCATTCAAAAGTCATGGGCATGCAAACTAGGTCCTTCTTCTACCGGACAAGGCATCGCAATGATCTGTCTCAAGCTTTCTTGCAGGTTCCAAAGCACGAACCGTTCTGTTGCCACTCGAGGCGGCTCAGGAAACATCTGCGGTGAAAATGGCCGCACTGGTCCCCAAGCCGAAACCCATGTTGCTTCAAAAAGTGTTCCCAAGATGCTGCCTGATGTATGCCGTGTGCCTCTGCCTCTGGGGAGTGCAGAGGACTTGTTACAGTGGGTTGGTACCAAGATCCAGTCCACCAACATGGTGGCAACAAGGATGGGCACGACAACGTGCTGGCAGCGTGGCTGAAGCGGAGTTGTTGGCGCCTTTGGGGGAACTGCTGATGCCTGGCGTGCCGGTGACAGAGCTGTTTCGTAGCTTCCAATCTCCGGCAGGGTGGGGTGGAAACTACTTGGAGCCAGATTTGACAGCTCATGGTGTGCTGAAGGATGAGGCAACAGCTCTGTTTGTGGAGTATGATGGGTATTGGCGTCATGCGGAAAAGGAAGGCATCGTGCAAGATCGACGGAAAAGCTTGGCTTTGCTCGCCTTGGCACCTCCGGGATCGTATGTGGTAAGAATAAACCATGACGACAGGTGTCGTCTGGAGGAAAATGTCTTGTGGGTGGGTGTTAGCACTTGGCGTAGAGGAGATCACAAGTCCTTTACAAAGACTTTAAAGAATGTTCTTCAAGAGACCGTGTCGAGACTTCAACATGCCTTGCATCCAGGCGTGTGCAAACGTTTTGAAAAACACTTGTCAAACAAGGGGCTGTTTGTGATATCCAGAGCTGCCCAAGAATACCGCGAGGCAGCTTTGATTCAGGGAAAAGGCAGCACGACAGAAGAGATTGTCAATTTTTTAAATGCGGAGGGGTTTGGACAGGCTCACATTGATCGGATCTACGAGCAAGTTCTGATCCGCAGGCTCTCCATAGAAAAGACTCTACAGCCGTTACTGCAGTGGTTATCACATTTGGGGCTGACATTGAGTCAAGTTGCGAAGGCAGTCGTCACTCACCCTCAATTTCTCAGCTATAGCATCGAGCAGAACTTGAAACCCACTGTGCAGTGGTTCTTGGACTTGGGGCTGACGCGGAGTCAAGTTGCGAAAGCAGTGGTCACTAATCCTCAAATTCTTGGCCTTAGCATCGAGCATAACTTGAAGCCCACTGTGCAGTGGTTCTTGGACTTGGGGCTGACGCGGAGTCAAGTTGCAAAGGCAGTGGTCACTCATCCTCAAATTCTTGGCCTTAGCATCGAGCAGAACTTGAAACCCACTGTGCAGTGGTTCTTGGACTGGGGACTGACGCGGAGTCAAGTTGCAAAGGCAGTGGTTACTCATCCTCAAATTCTTGGCCTTAGCATTGAGCAGAACTTGAAGCCCACTGTGCAGTGGTTCTTGGACTTGGGACTGACGCGGAGTCAA